>Ga0209646_1000055_pt1 | contig 271793 bp, 266 predicted proteins | sample AraplaL_Col_mTSA_FD_184259 | JGI IMG/M metagenome (GOLD analysis project Ga0209646, IMG submission 184259) | Arabidopsis root microbial communities from the University of North Carolina, USA - plate scrape CL_Col_mTSA (SPAdes) (version 2) | ecosystem: Host-associated > Plants > Roots >...
CTTCCCCTCCTTGCGACATAAATTCAAGGGGAAGTCGCCATCTCGGGCGCGCCTTTCTTTTGCTTACTTTTCTTTGGCAAGACAAAGAAAAGTGAGTCAGCCCCGGCAGGGGATGAAACAAGGGATGGACCACCAACAAAAAAACCACCCCCTAACAACAAAAATCAAAACCCAACCGGCGTAGGCACACTCCCTTCCTTCCCGTAGTTCTTCCAAGCCTCAGCCAACTGCGCATGCAGTTCCTCATTCGAACTCGCCGCCATGCCCAGATTGCGCAACATCCCATCCTTCACACCATAGATCCAGCCGTGCACCGTCAACGGCTGCCCACGATCCCAGGCGTCCTGCACGATCGTCGTCAGGCACACGTTGTTCACCTGGTGGATCACATTCAACTCGCACAGGCGGTCGTGCCGATCCTGATCCTGGATCACCGTGCCGAGATACGTCTCATGCTGTTCCGCCACATCCCGCACATGACGAATCCAGTTATCAGCCAGCCCGAAGCGCTGCTTCGTCAGTGCAGCCTTCACACCCGAACACCCGTAGTGCCCCACCACGGTGATATGCCGAATCTTCAGCACTTCCACCGCAAACTGCAGCACCGACAGGCAGTTCAAATCCGAGTGCACCACCACGTTGGCGATGTTGCGGTGGACAAACACCTCACCCGGCGGCAGGCCGATGATCTGGTTGGCAGGCACGCGCGAGTCCGAGCAGCCGATCCACAGGTACTCGGGGTTCTGCTGGTTGGCGAGCGCCGAGAAGAACGTCGGGTCTTCCGCGTTGACGCGCTCGACCCACTTCCGGTTGTTTTCAAACAGTGCTTTGATGCGATTCGGCATGGTTTCCCGTCGTGTTGAGAGAGTTAGGCGGCGACCTTGGCGATGTCTTGCAGCACAGACGTTGTGTGTTCCGTTGTCTGTTGGGCTGCAGTCCCCTGTGCGCCGGCGCCGTATCGGTTGACGAAGCGTTCGCTTGCGTCATACGCGTAGAAATCGTGTGTCTGACCAGACAGCAGGCGGTCTTTGTATGCCTGCCACATGGCCGGGTCGAAAAAGTCCGCATGGTGCTTGAGGAAGGCCTCGCGCACGCGCGGATCGCCCAGAAGGAAGGTGCCGTACGTCTCCGGAAAGATGTCGTGCGGGCCGACGCTGTACCAGACCTCGCCCGACATCTCTTCTTCTTCGTTGCGCGGTTGCGGCACTTTGCGCACGTTGCAATCGGTGAGGTATTCGATCTCGTCGTAGTCGTAAAAGACCACGCGGCCGTGGCGCGTCACGCCAAAGTTCTTGTACAGCATGTCGCCGGGGAAGATGTTCGCGGCGATGAGTTCCTTGATGGCGTTGCCGTATTCGATGATGCCGTGCTCGACCTGCGCGTCGGTGCCTTCCTGCAGCCAGATGTTCAGCGGCGTCATGCGGCGCTCGATGTAGACGTGGCGGATGACGATCTCTTCGCCGCCGTCGTCGCCGCGCTGGTATTCGACCATCGACGGTGCGTGCTTTTCCAGCTCTTTGATCAGCGCTTCATCAAAGCGCGAGAGCGGGAACGCTACGTCGGAATACTCCAGCGTATCGGCCATGCGGCCCACGCGGTCGTGGCGCTTCACCAACTGGTACTTGCTCTTGATCAGCTCGCGCGTGGTTTCCTTCGGCGGCGGGAAGTAATCCTTGATGACCTTGAAGACGTACGGGTACGACGGCAGCGTGAACACCAGCATCACCAGGCCCTTGATGCCGGGCGCGATGATGAACTTGTCCGACGAGTGCTGCAGGTGGTGGAGGAAATCGCGGTAGAACAGATTCTTGCCCTGCTTCTGCAGGCCGAGCGAGGTGTAGATCTCGGCGCGCGGCTTGCGCGGCATCAGGTCACGCAGGAAGGTCACGTAGGCGGACGGAATCTCCATGTCCACCATGAAGTACGAGTGCGTGAACGAGAACAGGATCAGCAACTGTTCCGGGCGCAGCAGTACGGTGTCCAGCCGCAGCTGGCCGCTCGCATTGCGCATGATCGGCACGGCCAGCGGATACGTTTTGTCGCCGTTGATCACGCGCCCGATGATGTACGCCGCCGTGTTGCGGAAGAACAGCGACGACAGCACGTGGATCTGGAAATTCGGCGCGATGCGGTAGTCGCCAAAGTGCTCTTCCACGGCGCGCATCAGGTAGCCGATGTCGCGGCGCAGGTCTTCAAAGGGCGCTTCGAGCTGGAAGTTGTGCACGATGCGCTCGAAGCAATTGCCCAGACCTTCACGTGTGCCAGGGTAGTAGGCGCGGTACGTCGGCTTGGTGGGCGACTCTTCGTTCTCGATGTATTCCGTCGAGATGGCCGGCCGCACGAAGATGAAATCGTTGCTGAAATACGAGCGGTGCAGGATGCGCGTGCACACCGAGTTGAAGAACGTCTCGGCCAGCTCCGGCTGGTGATGGTTGGTCAAGAGGCCGATGTAGTGCAGCTTGATCTGGCGCCAAATCTCGTCGTCGATGTTCTCGGCGTCGTATTCGTCTTCGAGGATGACCGACGCTTCACGCACGCGCTCGTCGTAGTAGGCAATGCGGTCGCGCTGCAGTTGCTGCATGGCCGCCCAGTCTCCGTGCTCGAACGCAGCCTTGGCCTGGATGCACACCTCGCGGAACAAGCGATAGTGCTTGTCGAAGCCGTCGAGCATCGTGCGCGCCACGTCAAAGGCGATTTGCGACGAGAGGAGCTTGGGGAAATGGGACATGGCGTGTGCGCGGGGAGGGGGCGGGGAGCAGCAAACCAGGAAGACCTAGATTGTAGGGTCAACGCTAGCGTGTTCACGTCCTGAAACCGTTCCGCCCCCTTATCCGTTTGGCCGATGACCCGATGCCATCGGCCCGTCCGGGATGACCACCCGGCCCCCGCCTTACATCGTTTCTGCGTACAGCTCCCGGCCGATCAGCATGCGGCGGATTTCCGATGTGCCGGCGCCAATCTCGTACAGCTTGGCGTCGCGCCACAGGCGCCCGACCGGGAATTCGTTGATATAGCCGTTGCCGCCCAGGATCTGGATGGCTTCGCCGGCCATCCACGTGGCCTTCTCGGCGGTATAGAGAATCACCCCGGCGCAGTCCTTGCGCACCTGGCGCACGTGGTCGCGGCCCAGCGAGTCGAGGTTCTTGCCGACCGTGTACAGGTACGCGCGGCACGCCTGCAGCGTGGTGTACATGTCGGCCATCTTGCCCTGGATGAGCTGGAACTCACCAATGCTCTGGCCGAACTGTTTGCGGTCGTGGATGTACGGCGTGACCACATCCATGCACGCCTGCATGATGCCGATCGGGCCACCGGAGAGCACCGCGCGCTCGTAATCCAGGCCGCTCATCAGCACCTTGGTGCCGCCGTTTTCCTGGCCGAGGATGTTCTCCACCGGCACTTCCACGTTGTCGAACACCAGCTCGCCCGTGTGCGAGCCGCGCATGCCGAGCTTGTCCAGCTTTTGCGCCACCGAGAAGCCCTTCATGCCCTTCTCGACGATGAACGCCGTCATGCCACGCGCACCCAGCTCGGGCTCGGTCTTCGCGTAGACGACGAGCACGTCGCAATCCGGCCCGTTGGTGATCCACATCTTGGTGCCGTTGAGCACGTAGCGGTCGCCTTTCAGCTCCGCGCGCAGCTTCATGCTCACGACGTCCGAGCCGGCATTCGGCTCGCTCATCGCTAGCGCGCCCACCCATTCGCCGGACACCAGCTTGGGCAAATACTTGGCCTTCTGGGCCGGCGTGCCGTTGCGGTGGATCTGGTTTACGCACAGGTTGGAGTGCGCGCCATACGACAGGCCGACGGACGCCGACGCACGGCTGATCTCTTCCATGGCGATCATGTGCGCCAGGTAGCCCATGTTGGCGCCGCCGTACTCCTCGGCCACCGTGATGCCGAGCACACCCAGCTCACCCATCTTGCGCCACGCGTCCATCGGGAACTGGTCGGTGCGGTCGATCTCGCCCGCGCGCGGTGCCAACTCGCCCTGCGCCCAGTCGCGCACGGCCGAACGCAGCATCTCGATGTCTTCGCCCAAGTCGAATTTCAAGCCGGGCAGGTCAATCATGGTGGGTCTCCTTGGGCACATGCAGGGAAAAAGCAGGCCGCTGTGTTTTGGTATGGGATCCGGCGTTGTGAGGTGCGCGCCGCTTGTGACGGGCGCACCGGTGCCGGGAGGGTGTTGCGTATTGTATTGACGTTTACGTAAACGTCAATAATCATCAACCACGTAAGGGAGCGGAATCAGGCGTTCTTGCGTCGCTTGGGCGGCTTGGCTGCGCCTGCCTGGGCGCCTTCAAGAAGGCGACGGCATTGGCGCTCGTGCTGGTCGATTTCCGCTAGTTGCGCGTTGAGGTCATCCAACTGCTGCGTGAGCACCGCCCGGTGCTGCGCCAGCGAGGCCAGGAAGCGCTCCAACTGCGGCACCGTATCGCGCGGCGATTCATACAGATCGAGGATCTCCTTGATCTCGCCCAGCGACAGCCCGAGCCGCTTGCCGCGCAAGGTCAGCTTCAGGCGCGTACGCTCACCGGCGGAATACACGCGGCGGCGCCCGCCCGGGCCCTGGCGATCGGGCGCCAGCAGGCCCTGGTCTTCGTAGAAGCGGATGGCGCGCGGCGTGATGTCGAATTCACGTGCGAGGTCGGTGATGGTGTAGCTGGCGTCAGCTTGTTCGCAGGCGTCGCCCGATTCGAGATCGGCGGTCAGCGCAGCGGCAGACGGAGTGGAAGCGGACATGCGCGGAGAATCCAGTGATGGCAGAAGCACGCCGGGCTGTGCCATTAAGTTTTCGCTTAAGATGGATGACCGGCGGCGAATTGACGTTTACGTTAGCGTCAATTGCCCAAAATCGCAATCGCAGAAACCGCTGCCAAGCGGCGACCGAGACCACATTCCCATGAACGCGCTCGAACACCAACTCGACTATCCCTTTGGCGACACGCTTCCCGAAGGCGGCACCCGGTTTGAAGTTGCCCCTGGCATCTACTGGCTGCGCATGCCGCTGCCGTTCGCGCTTGACCACATCAACCTCTGGCTGTTGCGCGATCACTTAGACGGGCAGGACGGCTGGACGATCATCGACTGCGGCATCAACCACGAAGCCATTCGCGGGTATTGGGAAACCATTTTCGCGAACCACCTCGATGGCCTGCCGGTGCTGCGCGTGCTGGTGACGCATTGCCATCCGGACCACGTTGGCCTGTCGAGTTGGCTGTGCGAGGGCGGCGACCAGAAACGCTGGAACGTGCGTCTGTGGATGAGCCTGGGCGACTACGCCTTTGCACGCATGTTGGTGGGCGGCACCGGCGCCTCGAACGCCGGCGGTGAATTTGCCGCGCGCCATTTCGAGCGCCACGGTTTGGTGGACCAAGACGCAATCGACCGCATCCGCAATCGCAAGGATTACTACAGCACGCTGGTGCCCGGTGTGCCCGGCCAGTATCGCCGCCTGATGGATGGCGACGTCCTCACCATCGGCCAGCACAACTGGCGCGTCGTCACCGGCTTCGGCCACGCCCCCGAGCACGTCGCGCTCTACAGCGAAGATGCCAACGTGCTGATCTCCGGCGACATGGTCCTGCCGCGCATCTCCACCAACGTGAGCGTGTTCGACCTTGAGCCCGAGGCCGATCCGCTCACGCTGTATCTCGATTCCCTCGGCAAGTACGAGCCGCTGCCGGAAAACGTGCTGATCCTGCCGTCGCACGGCCGGCCGTTCCGCGGCCTGCACACGCGACTGCGCCAACTGCGCGACCACCACGCCGATCGCCTTGCCGACACGCTGGCCGCATGCAAGGCCGCGCCGCAATCCGCGCGCGACATCGTCAACGTCATCTTCAAGCGCCAGTTCGACGTGCACCAGATGACGTTTGCGATGGGCGAGGCGCTCGCCCACCTCCACGCGCTGTGGCATCGCGGCGAACTGGTGCGCGAGGCCGGCGCCGACGGTATCGTCCGCTTTCACGCAGCAACCTGACCCAAGATTCGGAGCCCAACATGGCCGACCAGCACGACGTTCTCGACGACAGCGCCGCCGTTATGCCGTTTCCTGCGCAGACGCCCCCGGCGCCGTATTACGCGGTGATCTTCTCCTCCGCGCGCACTGATGGCGACAACGGCTACGGTGCGATGGCCGATCGCATGGTGGAACTGGCGCGCGACATGCCGGGCTTCCTCGGCATCGAATCTGTACGCGATGAACTGGCGGGCGCGCAGGGGCGACCGGGGATCACGGTGTCGTACTGGTCATCGCTGGAGGCCATTCGCGAGTGGAAAAACCAGAGCGAGCACCTGGCTGCGCAGAAGATGGGGCGCGAGCAGTGGTATGCGTCGTACCACCTGCGCATTGCCAAGGTGGAATACGACTACGGGTTTGTGCGATAGCGTACCGCGCACATCCAGCAAAAAACCCGCCACTTGGCGGGTTTTGTTTTGAGCGGCGGTCGGTTGCCTAGCGCAGCGCCTTCGCAAATTGCCCCAGATACCGCACGCCCTCGATCGCACGGCTGCCGTACCACGACACCATCTCGCCATCCACCAGATAGACCGGCTTGCCGATCTGCTTTTCCAGCGCATCGACGTGCTCTTCGGTAAAGCTGTAAGGCTCGGTGGAAAGCAGCACGCAGTCAATGTTACGCACCACGTCGCTGCTCCAGCGGAAGGTGGGGTAGCGTGTGTCCGGGCGATTCGGGCGAGCGCAGTCGCCGCTTTTTTCCACCCCGCATTGCACGGGCGCTGGGTCTTCCGGCCACGTGTGGAAATTGACGAGCTTGAGCATGCGGGAGATATACGTATCGCGCGACACCGTCATCCACGGGTCTTGCCAGATGGCGTAGAGCACGCGGCGCGGCAGGAAGTGGCGGCCACGCAGGGCATCCAGCTCGTGCGTCAGCGCTTCAGACAATGTTTGCGCTTGCGCCTCGCGGCGGAAAATGCCGCCCAGCAGTTGATATAGCCCGAGGTTGTCTTCCGGCGCGCACGGATGCGTGACGATGATGTTGGGGACGAACTCACGCAGCTTGTCGACGGTCGGGCGCGTGTTCTCGTCGATGTTGACGATGATGTGCGTGGGCGCCAGCTCGCGCAGGCGGTCGAGCTTGACGGTCTTGGTGCCGCCCACCTTGGGCACGTTGCGCACCGCCTCGCGCGGGTGGATGCAGAAGCCGGTGCGGGCGACGAGCTGGTCGCCCAGGTCGAGCGAGAACAGCAGGTCGGTAATCGAAGGCACCAGGCTGGCGATGCGCGGCGTGGTGTCGACGGCGGTGTGTGCGTTGCCGAGCGCGTCGGTCAAGGTCATTGCGAATTCTCAGGCTTACGGGGTTTGCGCGGTGCGCGCGCAAAGGCGAAGTCATACAGCCAGCGCGGCAGCACGTGCAGCAGCTTGGCAACCACGCCCATCTGCCACGGCAGCACGGTAAAGCGCACACCACGGTGGATCGCATGCACAGCCTTCTGCGCGAACTGGTCCACCGGCATCAGGAAGGGCATCGGATAGGGGTTGTGGTCCGTCATGGGCGTGCGGATGTAGCCCGGGGCGATGGTGACGATGCGCAACCCACGGGGGCCGAATTCCACCCGCAGGCTTTCCATCAGCTTGATCACCGCCGATTTGGAAGCGCTATACGCCGCCGCGCCCGGCAGCCCGCGCACACCCGCCACGCTGGCAATGCCGACGAGTGTGCCGCCAGGTTGCCCCGGTTTGGCGCGCGCCAGCATGGGCGCGACGAAGGGCTGGAAGGTGTTGAGCGTGCCCATCCAGTTGGTGTCCATGACGCGGGCAAAGGCCGCCAGATCACCGGGCTCGCATAGGTCGGTGCCCTCTGAAATGCCGGCATTGGCGATCACCACGTCCGGCACGCCCGCCGTGGCGATGAAGGCGCTGGCGGCCTCGCGCATCGACTCCGCGCTGCGCACGTCGGCGGCATAGCAATGGCAGCTCCCCTGGATGCCGGATGGTAGTGTCTGTACGAAATCGTGCAGCACCTCCACACGCCGCGCGACCAGCCCGAGCGTGGCGCCCTGCGCTGCATACTGCCGCGCCAGTGCCTGGCCGATGCCGCTGGAGGCGCCGGTGATGAAAACGATTTGGCTCATAGGGATGTCGATGTCGGGTGTCGTCTGGCGTGGAGAAATGGGCAACTGATCACACATGCCGCATATGAAAACGCCCGCACGATGGCGGGCGTCGGCAAGGCGATAACGCGAGGCAGAACCGCCGCGCGGCCGGCCTTCCTTACATCTTGCCGGCCCGGACTTGCTGGACCAGGTAGTCGAGCGTCTGCATCGTCTTGACGTAACCGCCGGCTTCGTCGGGCGAGATCACATACTTGCCCTGCACCACCACGGTCGGCACGCCGTCAATGCGGTATTGCTCGGTCAGTTGGTTGGCGCGCGACACGTAGTTGTTCACAGTGAACGAGTTGTAAGTGTCCATGAACGCCTTGCGGTCGAGGCCTTCCTTGGCCACAAAGTCGCCAATGATCTGTTCCTGCTGGGCCTTGTCACGGCCGACGTTCAAGCGGTCTGCTCCGTGGATGGCGTCGAAGATGCGGGCGTGCATCGAGATGCCCTTGCTGCTCTTGGCGTTGAGTTTGCCCAGGGCTTCGAGCGTGTAGTAGATGCGCGAATACGGCACCAGGCGGGCGTCGTTCTGGAAGGCAACCGGCACGTGCTTGATGACCACGTCCTTGCCTTGCTTGGCGCCCCAGGCTTCCCAGGTGCTCTCGAAGTGGTTGCAGTGCGGGCACCAGTAGCCGAAGAACTCAGTGACCTCGATCTTGCCGGCTGCCACCGGTTGTGCGGGTTGCAGCACTTTGTAGTCCCGGCCAGCCACGGGGGCGGTCTGGGCCTGGGCTGGCGCGGTCATCAGCAGGCCGGCACCGGCGGCGAGAGCAATCAGGAGGGCAGCGAGTTTTTTCATGGTGAGTTGGAAGTAGGGCGAAGGACGATCGGTAACCCGATCTTCAGGCTTCTGACCGGCGCCAGCCCTGCGGGTTCTGGCGCCGACGGTTTTTCACGTCACTGGCGGGCAAAGCGGATGACCGACGATTCCACGCCCGAAGATTGCAGGCGGCTGCGTGCGGCGGTCATATCGTCGAGCGAGTTGTACGGTCCCAGACGCACGCGGTACATGGTGGCGCCGTTCACTTCACGCTGTGTCACCTTGGCTTCAAAGCCCTGCATGGCCAAGTTGCCCTTCTGGCGCTCGGCGTCTTCAGCCGATTTGTAAGCGCCGACTTGCAGGAAGTAGCCCGTCTTGGCGGCATCCTGGCGGGCGATCTCGGCGATCGGGTCCGTGACCGGTTTCTCGTTGGCGGCGGTCACCGGCGGCTTTGGCGGCTTGGCGGCCGGTGCGCTAGCAACCTGCGGTGCCGAGCCCGGCTGCGCGGGGTGGATGGTGATGCCCGGCGGCGGGTTGTTGGCATCCGGCTGATCGACTGGCTTGGGCGGTACGCGGCTCCACAGCGGTGCGTTCGGGTCTGCCGCCTGCGGTGCGCTGGCTTGCGGAGCGGTTTGCGCCGGCGTCGGCAGCGTGTTGACCACGTTGCCGGCTTCGGTCGGCTTGGGCTGGGCGCCGCCGCGCGCCACGAACGGCACCGGCGCCTTGGTGATATACACCGCCACCACCACGGCGATCGCCAAACCGACGATCAGCCCGAGCACCAGACCCAGAAACGTGCCGCCCCATTGCGAGCGGACACGGGAAGATTGCGTATTGCGTGCCATGTCGATCCTTCTAGAAGCGCCCGATTATAAGAGCGCCGTGTGATGCCAAATCGTGCGCCTTTACATCTTTTGCGGGGCCGATACGCCGATCACCGCCAGCCCGTTGCGTAGCACCTGGCGCGTGGCGGCCAGCAGTGCCAGGCGAGCGCGCTTGACGGTCTCGTCGTCGACCAGCACGCGATCGGCGTTGTAGAACGCGTGGAAGTCGCCTGCCAGGTCGCGCAGGTAGAAGGCCACGGCATGCGGGGCCAGCTCGCGTGCGGCGTCGGCCAGCATGTCTGGGAAGGCTGCCAGACGCTGCACCAGGGCCGTTGCCTGTGGGCTGACGTCCGGGCCGGTTACGGCAGCCAGATCCGCGCTGGTGAGCGAGGTCGCGTCAACGCCGGCGCGATCGAACACTGAGCAGATACGCGCGTGGGCGTACTGCACGTAGTACACCGGGTTCTCATCGCTCTGCTTGAGCGCCAGGTCGACGTCGAAGACGAACTCCGTATCAGCCTTGCGCGACAGCAGGAAGAAGCGCACGGCATCGCGGCCGCGCGTGAAGCGCGCCGGCCAGTTCGGCTCGCCGGCTTCCACGCAGGCGCGAATGGTGTCGACGCCGGATTCGCTCTCCGCATCGCCGTTGGACCATTCGATCAGGTCGCGCACCGTCACATACGAGCCGGCGCGCTTGGAGATCTTCACCTCGGCGCCGTCCTTCATCACCGTGACCATCTTGTGCAGGACGTAGTCGGGGTAGCCCTTGGGGATGCCGATGTTCAGGCCCTGCAGGCCTGCGCGCACGCGGGCGATGGTGCCGTGGTGGTCGCTGCCCTGCACGTTGATGACCTGCGTGAAGCCGCGGCCCCACTTGGTGGTGTGGTACGCCACGTCCGGCACGAAGTAGGTGTAAGCGCCGTCGGACTTGCGCATGACGCGGTCCTTGTCGTCGCCGTCGTCCGTCGTGCGCAGCCACAGCGCGCCTTCCTGCTCGTAGGTCTTGCCGGCGGCGACGAGCGCATCCACCGTCTGCTGCACCTTGCCCTCGGTATAGAGCGATGATTCAAGGTAATAGCGGTCGAACTTCACGCCAAAGGCCTGCAGGTCGATGTCCTGCTCGTTGCGCAGGTACGTGACGGCAAAGCGGCGGATGGCTTCGATGTTCTCGACGTCGCCGGCGCCTGTCACGGGTTCGCCATCGGAGGCGCGTACGGTCTTGCCGGCGAGGTAGTCGGCGGCGATGTCGGCGATGTAGTCGCCGTTGTAGGCGGCTTCGGGCCAGTTAGCGTCGCCGGGCTTGAAGCCGCGCGCACGCGCCTGGACGGAGACGGCCAGGTTCTGGATCTGCACGCCGGCGTCGTTGTAGTAGAACTCGCGGTGGACCTTGTGGCCCTGCCAGTCGAGCAGGCTCGCCAGTGCATCGCCCAGCGCAGCCTGGCGGCCGTGGCCAACGTGCAGCGGGCCGGTGGGGTTGGCCGAGACGAATTCCACCAGCACCGGTGCGCCATCATGCGTGTTGGCGGCGCCAAACCGGTCGCCCTCGGCAAACACGGCGGCAATCACGTCGGCACGCGCAGCCGCCGACAGGCGCAGGTTGATGAAGCCGGGGCCGGCGATTTCCACGGCGGAAACCAGGCGCTGGCCGCGGGCATCGGCGCGGATGGCGTCGGCAATGCCGCCGGCGAGTTCGCGCGGGTTCTTGCCCAGCGGCTTGGCCAGTTGTAGCGCTACGTTACAGGCGATGTCGCCGTGCGCGGCTTGCTTGGGGCGCTCCAGGACGATCTCCGGTCGGGCGTGGCCCTCGGGCAGCAGGGTGCCGACGGCGTCGGACAACAATTGGGCGATCGTCTGTTTGTGGGAGGGCAGCATAAGAAACCATGACGCCGGCAGTGCTGAAACCGGTTGAAATCCAGTTCCGGCGCGGCCAGTTGCGTTGTTCGGGGAAAAGTACGAAATTTTATCAGGTGAGCCACGGTCTGGACGGTTGAAGCCCCCCGCCGTGGCAATCTGCGCCCCCACCCAACCAAGGGAACCAAGAATCATGATTACCTTTACTTCGCACGAGTCGCAAAGTTTCTCCATGCAGAAGGATCTCGCCATGGTGTTGCTGGGCGTGATCGGTAAAACGCTGGGCGAACGCGGCGTCATCACCCCCGAAGAGATGCCGCACGCCATCGACCGCCTCAAGCGCGCCATCAAGGACGATACCCATCAGGCCCATATCAAGGTGGCCGAACTGACGGCCAAGGACGACGATGAAGGCGAGGAAGAGCCGCCGCACCTCGGTCAGCGCGCTTACCCGCTGCTGCATATGCTGGAGGAGTCGCTGCCGAAAAACGCCAACGTGATGTGGGGCGTTTGAGCGTTCAGTAAAAAAATGCCCGGCCGCCGCAAGGGTGGACCGGGCATCCGGCCAGTCGGGCCGGGAGCGGGGGAGGGGGCTGGCGCTGACGTTGGTATGTCGTGCTGGTATCTCGTCTTGCCGCGTTGGCGTTATTGGTCGTGAAGCATGTCGGACAGTTCGTCCGCGTGTTCCTCTTCTACGGCGAGAATCTCTTCCAGCACGCGCCGCGTGGTGGGGTCCCGGTCTCCGATATAGCGGATCATCTCCAGATAGCTGTCGATGGCGATGCGTTCGGCCACCAGGTTCTCCTTGATCATGTCGACCAGGCCGTCGGCTTCCACATATTCCGAATGACTGCGCGTCGATAAGCCTGCCGGGTTGAAGTTGGGCGCACCGCCCAGTTGCACGATGCGCGCCGCGATCTTGTCGGCGTGCTGCTGCTCTTCGGTGGCGTGCACCATGAATTCTTCGGCGATCGGGTCGGCGTTGATGCCCTTGGCCATGAAGTGGTGTCGCCGGTAGCGCAGCACGCAGATCAACTCCGTTGCCAGGGCCTCGTTCAACAGGCGCAGCACGGTGTCGCGATCGGCCTGGTAGTCGTCGGTCACCGCGCCTTCCTCGATATGCTTGCGGGCGCGTTCACGCAGCGTCTTGATATCGGTAAGGAAGCGGCTTTCCGGGGCCGCGTTGGTCTGGGTCATGCAGGGCTCCTTCAATGTGAGATTGGCGTGGCGCCGGGTTACTCGTGCTCGCCGCGCCGGCTGCTGCCTGCCAAGGCGAACGCCAGGCCGATGGCCGCCCCGATCGCCACCGCCACGCCCACCGATTTGAACGGCGCGCCCGTAATGGTTTCTTCCGTGCGGTCGAGCGCCCAGTCCACGCGTTCCCGGGCCTGGTGGGCACGGTCGTTGGCGGCGCGGCGCAGTTGGTCTGCACGGGCACGCAGCGCGCGGCGTGCCCGGCTGGCTTCGGTGCTGCCTTCATCGGTCAATGTATGGATGGCGTTTTCGAGCGAATGCAGGAGGCTCTGGATATCTTCCACAGCGGGACGTGCGGCGTAGCGCGCGTGATCGACAGCATCGCTGGCGCTGTTCATGGCGCGGTGCGCGCGGTCGTTGATGTCATCGACGCGGCTGCGCACGCGTTGGCTGGCAAAGAGAGACATGGTGGGGTTCCTCATCGTGGCGCCGCGGGAAGCACGCACCGGCGGCGTGGGTGGTGGGTTGCGGGTCCGGCCCACACCAAGAGGTGGGCCGTGTGCCCAACTGGTTTAGCAAGACACGGACCCGACCGGCTCAGGGGGTGGCGCTAATCCACCGCCTTGAACACGGTGACCCCCAGGATGAGAAACAGCACGAACAGCACCACGAAGATGAAGAACAGGATCTTGGCGATGCTCGCCGCGCCTGTGGCAATGCCGGTAAAGCCCAGCACGCCCGCCACTACGGAAATGATGGCGAAGATCAGTGCCCATTTCAGCATGTTGTTGCCTCCGGATCGGGATGGTAGGGAGGCAGGGCTGTTGCGCTGCATCGTGGCGCCGCTGTCGCCCGTCGCCCTGCCGGCGTACTGTGACGCACGCAGCGTGCCTGCCCGGGTGCGCCCGAGGTGTCGTCTCGGGCGGCCACGGAGTATCATGCCCCCTACTAAAAACACACACGCAACGCGTGCCGCGCCGGGCGGTTTGACGCGTTTCACATGGGTCTGCATGCCATGCGGTCATCCTTGCGCTCCACCCTGCTGCTCGCCGTCGGCATTCTGCTGACGCTCGGGGTGCTGATTGCTTCGGAGACGGGCAACGTCCGCCTGAGCCAGGGTTATCGGCAGGTGATTCAATCGCAGCAAGCCGAAACTGCCATCAACGAACTGCTCGCTGAGCTGGTCAACGCCGAGGCGGGCCAGCGCGGCTTCCTGCTCACGGGTAAGGACGAATACCTCGACCCATACAACAAGGCCATCCCGCACATCCACGCGTTGATGGCGGAGATCCGCGACCACTACGCCAACGATCCGGATGCGCTCAAGCTGTTTTCGGAGACCGCGCTGCAGGTCAGTCGCAAGCTCACCGAAATGGAGCTCACGCTCATCTACGGCAAGCGCGATCTGGAAGTGGCGCTTGACCTGGTTCGTACCGATTTCGGCAAGGCTTCGATGGAGGCGGTGCGGCAAGGGCTGGACCGCCTGCGCCAGCGCGAGATTGCCACCGTGGCCCGCAGCCTCGAACACGCCGAGCGCGATCTGGCGCTCTCGCGTTATGGCATTGCGCTCATTACCGCGGTCAACATCATCTTGCTGGTCGTGCTGGGCATGCAGCACGCCAAGCGTCTGGCGGTGACGGAACAGGCGCGCGACAAGGCGGAAGAAGAAAGCCTGAAGCTTGATCGCATGGTGCGCGAACGCACGCGCCAGCTCTCCGATTTGGCTGCCCACTTACAACGCGTGACCGAAGACGAGAAGACGCGCCTTGCGCGCGAACTGCACGACGAGCTGGGCGCCATCCTCACTGCCACCAAGATGGATCTGCACTGGTTGCGCTCGCGCATGCAAGCCAACGAGCCGGCCGTGAGCGAAAAAATCACCCGCGTGATGGCCCACGTCGATCAGGGTATTCAGATCAAACGCCGTCTGATCGAAGACCTGCGCCCGACCATCCTGCTCAACCTGGGCTTGGTCGAAGCACTCTCGCAACTGACCGAAGACGTGGGTGTGCGTAATGGCTGGCATACCGAGGTCAGCCTGCCCGACGACATGCCCAAGCTGACCGATGATGCGGCCATCGCGCTGTACCGCATCGTGCAGGAATCGCTGACGAACGCATCGAAGTACGCGCATGCAACGTCGGTATCGGTGGCGCTGGATGTGAACGAAGACGAGGGCGTGCGCCTGCGCGTGCGTGACAACGGCCGAGGCTTTCCCGCCGATATCGAGCGCCGCCGCATGGTCGGTCATCACGGGCTGTTGGGGATGGAACAGCGCGCCATTGCGCTGGGCGGCACGCTCACGATTGACTCGATGCCGGGTGGCGGCGTGACCATCATCGTCGAGCTGCCGCCGACGGATGCGGTGTTCGAACGTGCAGACCACGCGGAGCACGTTGCTGCCCCGCAGACGGCGTTACCGGGCGGTGCCGCGGTCTGAGCGCCGCAGCGATTCGTGCGACACACCAAAAGCAAAAAGCCCCATGTCGGGGCTTTTTTTCATTGGGCGCTTGCCGGCTTACATTTTCTGCTTGGTGTTGTCGGCAGCGTTTTCGAGCTTCTGGCCTCCGGTCTGGATGTCCTTGCCGGCACCGGCCATGGTGTTGCAGCCTGCCAGGAAAACACACATCAACGCGAGGGCGGCACACAGGGTCTTCATCGAATGCTCCTTGGGTCAGAAACCGGATGGGGTTACGCCATGCCGGGTCACGGCGCAGCAGACGCGCAGACGTTTCAGGCGTGCGGATGGTGGGCGGCCTGCGGGCGCGGACGCGACATGCCGGCGCGTTCTTCGATCACCTCAAACACCTTGTCGAGCTCAAGCGATTTGTCGAAGAAGTAGTTGGCGCCGGCCTCAAAGCAGCGTTGCCGATAGGTCGGCACCTGAGCGTGATTGGTATAGACGATGCGCACGCTGGGTGAGGCTTGATCGCGCAAGGTTTGCAGCACCTTGAAGCCGTTCCCCTGGCGCAACTGCAAATCCACGATGATCACATCGTAGTGGCCCTGCGCGAGGAGGGTCAGGGCCAAGTCTTCGGTGTCGGCCCACTCGACCGTCGCCACGAAGGCGGAGGCCTTGAGGTACTCCAGCACCATTCCGCGAAGCACCGGGGAGTCCTCGATCAGGAGGACGCGCAGGCCACGGGTGGAGAGGGTGACGGCTTGATGCAGCATGCGTTGATGGTAGCCACCGGGTTGCCTAGGTGGTATCAGGCGTTGTCCTACATGCCAACAGGGGTGGGGGCGGCTAGGCGTATTGCGGTGGGGTTTGCGCCAGGGGTGGCGTCACTCCACCAAGCCGTTTTTGATGGCGTAGTACGTCAGATCGGCATTGGATTTCATGCCCATCTTTTCCAGAATCCGGGTGCGATAGGTGCTGACCGTCTTGACGCTTAAGAACAACTCGTCGGCAATGATCGACACCGATTGGCCGCGCGCGAGCTTGCAGAAAATCTGGAATTCGCGCTTGGACAGCGTCTGGTGCAACGGCTGGTCGGTCGGCTTCTCCAGGCCGCCGATCAACAGTTCAGCCACTGTGGGGCTCACATAGCGACGGCCTTGCGACACGGTGCGGATGGCCTTGACGAGCTCTTCCGGTGCGCTTTCCTTGGTGAGATATCCCGAGGCGCCGGCCCGAATGAGGTTGATGGCGTACTGGTCTTCCGGAAAGGTGGACAGGATCAGCACGGGCAGATCCGGATGGCGCTGGCGGGCGAGCTTGAGCGTGTCAATGCCGTTGCGGTCGGGCATGGAAATGTCGAGCACGACCACGTCGAAGGCGTTGGTGCGGAGTTGCTCCATCACCTCTTCCCCACTTGCCGCTTCCCCCGCGACTTCGATGTCCCGCTCTTCGGACAGGAACTGCCGAAGGCCGGCGCGGACGATCTCGTGGTCGTCCGCAATCAGGACGCGAATCATGCTGCTCCTTATGGGCGCGCCGGGCGGGTTGACTCCACCTGCGCGCTGCGCTTGTTGGTTCGATACGACAGCAATTGTATCGGACTGTAGCGTGAAACCGGCACCGCCTGAAACGGCCGGGTCCGGAGTGGTGGGGTGGGTTTCCATGAGCGCCCTCGGAAGTGCCTGCATCGCAACATGCTTGCGCGTGTAAATGGAGCAATCCACGTGCCTGCGCGCCAAAAAAGAAAACGGGGCGGTGGTATCCGCCCCGTCATGGCCACAGGTGCCGGGCTGCGCCCGGTCAGGCTGGCTTACTTTTGGGTCGTGGCGCTGGCGTTCACGCTGGCGTCGGCGCCGGTGGTACCCGCGGCGTTGGCGACGTCTGCCTTGGCAGCCTTGGCGGTTTTGCCTGCGGACTTCTCAGTCTTGCTGACCGATTTACCAACCTTGTCGGCGGTCTTGTCCATGCCGGCTTCCGCCTTGGCCTTGTGCTCGTGGGCGGCCTTGGTGCCGTGCTCAGCCTTGGTGTTCAGTTGGCTCTTGGCCGACTCGGTGTCGAGCTTTGCGCCGGTGTCAGCCTTCAGACCGGTGCCGACGTTCGCCGTATTGGCCGGTGCCGGTGCGACAGCTGCCGTGCCGTTGGCTTGCACGCCGGCGTTGGCCGACGGGGTTTGCGCGTTGGCGTAAGCCGAGGCAGCAGCGATGGCGATGGCGGACAGGGAGATCAGCAGCTTGTTCATGGAAGAGACTCCTTTCGTTCTGAACGGCCACGCGAGGGATTCGTCGCGGCATCGCTCTGTGTGTTGAGCGAATGGGTTCAGTCTATGGAGCCCTTCCGGTTACGACTGTTAGGGGGTGTAAGCCTTTGTAATGTAAGCATCACCCCTCTTGAAATGCCGGCAAAGCCAACGCCAGCAAGGCTTCACAGTCGTAAGACATGGCGAACGATTCGCCATGTTCTAAACGTCTTGTCACAGAATCAGAGATTCGGGGCGAGGGCGCGCTCCACGAACAGGCGGCTTTCACCGCTGCGGGCGACCATATCGTCCACTTGATCCTGGCCGATCTTGCCCAGCGTGAAGTACGTGCTGTCCGGGTGCGACAGATAGAAGCCCGACACAGACGCAGCCGGCGTCATCGCCAGCGCTTCGGTCAGGTCCATGCCGATCTCCTTGGCGTCGAGCACGCGGAACATGTCGCGCTTGACGGTGTGCTCCGGGCAGGCTGGGTAGCCGGGCGCGGGGCGGATGCCCTTGTATTCCTCGCGGATGAGCGCGTCGTTGTCGAGCGTTTCGTTCGGCGCATAGCCCCACAGGTCGCGCCGCACGCGGGCGTGCAGGCATTCGGCAAACGCTTCTGCAAAGCGGTCGGCCAATGCCTTGAGCATGATCGCGCTGTAGTCGTCGTTGTCGGCCTCGAACTGCTTCTCGCGCTTTTCCACCCCGATGCCGCCCGTGACGGCGAACAGGCCGATGTAGTCCGCAATGCCGGTGCTCTTGGGTGCGATGAAGTCTGCCAGGCAACGGTTCGGGCGCATCACGCCGTCGATGATCGGGCGCTCGCTCTGCTGGCGGATGTTGCGCCAGGTGAGCGCGACTTCCGAGCGCGATTCGTCCGTATAGATTTCGATGTCGTCGTCGTTGACGGTGTTGGCGGGCAGCAGCGCGATCACGCCGTTGGCCGTCAGCCAGCGCCCGGCGATCAGGCGCGCAAGCATGCTTTTGCCGTCGGAGAACACCTTGCGGGCCGATTCGCCGACGATCTCGTCGTTGAGGATGTCGGGGAATTTGCCAGCCAAGTCCCACGTCTGGAAGAACGGGCCCCAGTCGATGTACTGCGAAAGCTCGTTCAGGTCGTAGTTGCGGAACACGCGGCGGCCGATGAACTTGGGCTTGGGCGGCGTGTAGTTGGACCAGTCGATCTTCGTCTTGTTGGCGCGTGCGGCGGCCAGCGACACCATCGGCGTGGCCTTCTTGTTGGCGTGCTGGGTGCGGATGCGGTCGTAATCCGCGTGCAGCTCTTCGACGTAGCGCGCAGCACCTTCGTCCGACAGCAGGCTCGACGCCACGCTCACCGAGCGCGAGGCGTCCGGCACGTAGACCACAGGGCCTTCGTAATTGGGCGCGATCTTCACGGCGGTGTGCACGCGGCTCGTGGTGGCGCCGCCAATCAGCAGCGGGATCTTCTTCACACGGAAGTAGTCGTCGCGCTGCATTTCCGAGGCCACGTAGGCCATCTCTTCGAGCGATGGCGTGATCAGGCCCGACAGGCCGATGATGTCCGCGCCCTCGACCTTCGCCTTCGCCAGGATGTCGTTGCACGGGACCATCACGCCCATGTTCACGACTTCGAAGTTGTTGCACTGGAGCACGACGGTGACGATGTTCTTGCCGATGTCGTGCACGTCGCCCTTGACCGTGGCGATGACGATCTTGCCGCGCGAGCGCACATCACCGCCGGCGGCTGCTATCTGGCGCTTCTCTTCTTCGATGAACGGAATCAGGTGGGCCACGGCCTGCTTCATCACGCGGGCGCTCTTCACCACCTGCGGCAGGAACATCTTGCCCGCGCCGAAGAGGTCGCCCACGACGTTCATGCCGTCCATCAGCGGGCCTTCGATCACCTGGATCGGGCGCCCGCCCGCAGCGGCAATTTTCTGGCGCACCTCTTCGGTGTCTTCGACCACGTAGTCGTTGATGCCGTGCACGAGCGCGTGGGCCAGGCGCTTTTCCACCGGTTCCTGGCGCCAGGCGAGGTTTTCTTCGCGCTTGGTGCCGCCGCCTTTGTAGCGGTCGGCGATTTCCAGCAGACGGTCGGTCGCATCTGGGCGGCGGTTGAGCACCACGTCTTCCACGCGCTCGCGCAGTTCGGGGTCGAGGTTTTCGTACACGCCCAACTGGCCCGCGTTGACGATGCCCATGTCCATGCCCGCTTGAATCGCGTAGTACAGGAACACGGTGTGGATCGCCTCGCGCACCACGTCGTTGCCGCGAAACGAGAACGACACGTTCGACACGCCGCCGCTCACCTTGGCGTACGGCAGGTTCTGCTTGATCCAGCGCGTGGCTTCAATAAAGTCGACCGCGTAGTTGTTGTGCTCCTCGATGCCGGTGGCCACCGCAAAGATGTTCGGATCGAAGATGATGTCTTCCGGCGCAAAGCCGACCTTGTTGACGAGGAAGTCGTAGCTGCGCTTGCAGATCTCGGTCTTGCGCGCGTACGTATCGGCCTGGCCTTGCTCGTCGAAGGCCATCACCACGGCAGCCGCACCGTAGCGCTTGATGAGCTTGGCGTGGTGGGCGAACTGCTCCTCGCCTTCCTTGAGCGAGATCGAGTTGACGATCGCCTTGCCCTGCACGCACTTCAGGCCCGCTTCGATCACGTCCCACTTGGACGAGTCGATCATGATCGGCACGCGCGCGATGTCCGGCTCCGAGGCGATCAGATTCAGGAAGCGCACCATCGCCGCCTTGGAATCGAGCATCGCCTCATCCATGTTGATGTCGATGACCTGCGCGCCGTTCTCGACCTGCTGGCGCGCCACGGCCAGCGCCTCGTCGAACTGGCTGTTCAGGATCATGCGCGCGAACGCCTTGGATCCGGTGACGTTGGTGCGCTCGCCGACGTTGACGAACAGCGTGCTCTCACCAATGTTGAACGGTTCGAGGCCAGAGAGGCGCATGGGGTGGTCGGTCATGATCTTCTGATGCAAATGGGTGCGGCAGTGTGCAGGCGTGGTGTCGTGGCTCAGGCGGCGTCTTTGTACTGGCCCGGCCAGCCGCGCGGCTTGCGCTTAGCAACGCGGTCGGCAATCGCCTTGATGTGCTCGGGCGTGGTGCCGCAGCAGCCGCCCACCAGGTTCACGAGGCCGGCCGCCGCAAATTCGTCGACCAGGCTGGAGGTGACCTCGGGCGTTTCGTCAAAGCCCGTGTCGCTCATCGGGTTGGGCAGGCCGGCGTTCGGGTAGCACGACACGGCGGTGTCGCAAATCTTCGCCAGCTCCGCAATGTACGGGCGCATCAGCGCGGCGCCCAGTGCGCAGTTCAGGCCGAAGGTGATCGGCTTGGCGTGGCGCAGGCTGTTCCAGAATGCCTCGACGGTCTGGCCCGAGAGGATGCGGCCCGACGCGTCGGTCACGGTGCCGGAGATCATTACGGGCACACGCTCGCCGGTGTCTTCAAAGAGCTGGTCGATGGCGAACAGCGCGGCCTTGGCGTTGAGCGTGTCGAAGATGGTCTCAACCAGGAAGACATCCGCGCCGCCTTCGAGCAGCGCCTTGCCCTGTTCGTAGTACGCATCGCGCAGTTGATCAAAGCTGACGTTGCGCGCGCCGGGGTCGTTCACGTCGGGCGAGATGCTGGCGGTCTTGGGTGTCGGGCCGAAGGCGCCGGCAACGAAGCGCGGGCGCTCGGGCGTGCTGTACTTGTCGCAGGCTTCACGCGCAATGCGGGCGGCCACCACGTTCATCTCGTAGGCCAGGTCCGCCATCTTGTAGTCTTCCTGCGCGATGGTCGTCGCACCGAAGGTGTTGGTTTCGATCAGGTCTGCGCCGGCGGCCAGGTATTGCTCGTGGATTTCGCGGATGACCTCGGGACGCGTGAGCAGCAGCAGCTCGTTGTTGCCCTTCACGTCGATCGGGTGGTCGGCAAAGCGCTCGCCGCGGTATTGCGCCTCGTTCAGCTTGTAGCGCTGGATCATGGTGCCCATCGCGCCGTCCAGGATCAGGATGCGCTCGCGCAGCAACGCGGGCAGGTTGGCGGCACGGGTGTAGGGCAGGGGCGCGGTCATGGAGGACTCCGAGGTGCAGCGGCCGGTCAAATCGGCAAAAATTGCGGCCAAAGCGCAATTTTACCAGTCGCATCAAGGACTTGCCGCTGCTGCGAGCAATCACGCTCCTATAATCAACATCACGCCATTTGTCTCGCCTTGACTGCCGCCATGCAACTGCTCGACCCGACCGACGCCCACGCTTTCCTGCAACGCACGCCAGCTGCGCTGTTCATCGATTGCCGCAGTGAAATGGAGCACCTGTTTGTTGGCCACCCGGCTGGCGCACACCACGTTTCCTGGAACGACGGCCCGCACTGGGAGGTGAATCCGGAGTTCGTGCCCACCGTGCACAAGCTGACAGGACACGGCATCGAGCGGCCGATCGTGCTGATCTGCCGCAGCGGCAATCGCTCCGCCGCCGCCGCGCATGCATTGGAAGAAGCCGGTTTCCGCGACGTCTACGTCGTCCGCCACGGCTTTGAGGGCGACCTGGATGGCACACGCCATCGCAACACACTCAATGGCTGGCGCCACGCCGGCTTACCCTGGGAACAGTGCTAGGCAGAAACTATCGGTGCGATAGTCGATGCACACATGAAAAAACGCCCGGAAGCGCCAAGCTCCGGGCGTTTTTATTGATCCGTCTGGCGGGCAGTTGGCCCGCGCCACGTCAGTGCATCGTGACGGGCTGCGTCATCACCGTGTCGAACTTACCGAGGAAGTCGTCGACTTCTTCAACCGTGGGTTCGCTGGCGATCAGCTTTTTGACGTCCTCGCGGAAGTGCTCGGCCAGCTCGCCGCCGAGGAAGATCTCGCGCTTGAGGTTTTTATCGACGATCTCGTAGCCGCCCGCGGCAAGCATGGCGTGCTGGCCGTCGACACCGAACTCGACAACGCAGTAGTTGTCGCTGTTGTAGATCATTTGCATGGTGCACCTCCGAGGCGTCAATCGTCTTGCTGTTGTGGGGACTGCTCTACTGCTGCACCGGGTAGATGGGGCTCCCAGTCATGACTTCAAGGGCCGATCAACTCCCGCCGCATGACCGCTTTGCCCCATCTGTTCCTTGGGCTTAATCATTGACCACAAAGTTCTCAAATGCGAGGCCAAATGTGTGACGGGCGTTGTGGTCGCGTAACAAGACCTTTCCGTGTCTGCATCAAAAGGTGCAAACGGCTGTCGGCCATTTGATGGGTAGACGACGGGCCGTGTGCATGGCGCCTGCAACTATCGGCGAGGCAGCGACGCTTCAAGGCGTGTCGCATTGGCTCCCGCATCCTGCGTGCCCGAGAAATTCATCCAGATCGCGGAGGAAGGTGTCGTCCTGTTCGATAGGGGCAAGATGGGCTGCGCGCGGAATCACTTTCAAGCGCGCGTTGGGAATGCGCGAGGCGATCTCGCGCGCCACTTCCACGGGCGCGCCGGCGTCTTCTTCGCCGGTCATGACGAGTGTGGGGCAGGTGATGCGCGCCAGCCCGCTGCGCGTGTCGAGCGCCTTGATGGCGAGGCACGCCCCGACGTAGCCATGCGGTGGCGTTGCGCGCAGCAGGTTGCGGATGCGCTCGGCTTCTTCGGGGTGCGTTTCGCGGAATGGGGTGGTCAGCCAGCGCTGCAGCGTGGGTTCGATGATGCCGCTCATGCCGTGCGCTTCCACCTGGCCGATCCGTTCGTCCCACATGGCGTGCGCAGTCACGGGCGTGTAGCAGACGGTGTCACATAGCGTGAGCGACAGCAGCCGCTGCGCGTGACGCACACCGAGGATTTGCCCCACCATGCCGCCCATCGACAGCCCGACGAAATGCGTCTGTTCGATCGACAGCGCGTCGAGCAGACCCGCCACGTCGTCGGCCATCTGGAACAGCGTGTACGGCCCATGCGGGGCGCTGGTCTTGCCGTGGCCGCGTGCGTCGTAACGCAGCACGCGGTGGCGGGCGGCAAGGCGCTGGGCGATGCCGTCCCACAGTTGATGGTCTACGCCCAGCGCGTGGGCAAGCACCACCCACGCGCCGTCCGCGCCGTCGATGCGGAAATGGATGTCGATGCCGTTGGCGCGCACCGTGCCGGATTGGGAGTGGGCGTTGCCGTTCACGATCAGCCTCCTTCCTGGGACTGGTAGACCAGATCGAACTGCATGCCGTTGGGTTCGGTCTGGCGCAGGCGCACTGGCAGCCAGCCGCGCTCGGCGGACAGCCAGATCTCCACGCGCCGTTTGTCGTCTGCGCGGCGTGGTAGCCGTATGAAGTGCTGCGCACGAATCGTGCCGTTCGGGGTATCGATGGTCTCTTCCCCGATGTGCTGCACGCGGGCGACTTCCACGCTATCGGTATCGGCGATGGGGATCTCCAGCGTGAGCCCCGGGCTGGCGATGCGCTCGGGCTTGCCACGCGCCAATCCCGTCAATTGCAGAAACACGCTGAAGCGGTCTTGTGTGCCCTCGGGCAGCGATAGCACAGCAGGTGTGCGGGTGAACGTGACGGTGGAGGCGCTCTGCGCGCCGGATGCTGGCGTGGCATCGGCAGCGTAGTGGAAGGTGGTGACGTCGGGTTGTCGGCGACCGCGCACTTCTTCGTAGCGGGCGGGCGCCAAGCCATAGGTGCCCACGTTGCCCGCGCTATGGAACGCAAGCGTGCCGAAAAACAGCGGCAGCGGAATTTCGACGGCCAGCGTGTAAGTTTTGCCATCGGTGGCCCAGCGGATCACCCCATCTTCATTGCGCACGCCGTTGACGTAGGTGGCGTAGTGCAGGATGGCCGACGGCGGCAGCGAAAAGTTGGCGCCGGATGGAGCGGGGCCCGGGCCTTGCGCGCCCGGGTCGGAGACCACGCCAGAGTTGGCCGAGGCTTGGGCGCTGGCGCTGCTGAAGTCCTCCGGATCCATGTTGGCGATGTCTGGCGTCGCCGGTACCGGTGCTGGCGCAGGTGTCGGTGCGGCCTGCGGACGTGGCGCGGTGGGGCGGGGTTTGGTCGTGGGCGCCACCTTTGGAGCGGGTGGCGCTGGCGGCTGCACGGGCTCCGGGCGCAACAGCAGCGCCGGAATGATCTGCTCCGGCTCGGGCGGCCACATGACCTGATGGTTGCGCGCAATCCAGACGACAGCGATGACGTGCAACAGCAGTACTGCCAATACGATCAGCCCGACGCGGCGCAGGCGGCCAAAGCGACTAAGGCGGCGCCCGCGGCCGGTACTCACATCGTCACGGTTGCGGGGCGTTGGGTGCAACGTATCCAAGATCGGCGGAAAGCTGTTGTGCGGCCTGCCGCAAGCGCCGCTCCAGCGGGCCGCTCCAGGTGGTGTCGAAGGTGCTTTGTGCGCCCAGGGCGATCAGTACCAGGCACAACTGGCCGTTGGCGTCGAACACCGGTAGCGACATGGCATTGATGCCCGGCAGCACGCCCCCGTGGATGCGTGAGGCGCCGTGCGCGCGCACGTCGGCGCAAATGGCGTCATAGGCGTCCAGCGTGCTGGGCAGTTCGGAGTTGTCTTCGGCGCGCGCGGCAGACCGGTCGAGCTCGCGCTGAATGAACGACAGCGTCTGGGCGCGCGGCAAATAGGCGCCGAACACGCGGCCGGTGGCCGAGTTCAGCATCGGCATCACATCGCCGAGGCGCAGGCTGACCGTCACAGGGTGGCTGGCCTCTTCCCAGTGGACGATGGCCGGGCCCTGGTTGCCCCACACGGCCAGGCCGATGGTGTGATCGATCTCGTCGCGCAGCGCGGCGGCGGCGGGGCGGGCGCGGCGCATCGGGTCTTGCCGGTTCAGGCTCACCAGGCCCATCTCCAGCGCAAAGGGGCCGAGGTCGTAACGGCCTTCGGGCGTTTGCGTGACGAGCCCCAGGCGCGCGAAGCTCACCAGATAGCGGTGTGCCTTGGCGGGGTTCATCGGTGCGGCGCGCGCCAGATCACGCAGCATCATCGGGCCATTGGTGTGCGTGAGCACCTCCAGCAGCCGGAAGCCGACTTCGATGGACTGGATGCCCGAGCGCGTCGGGGCATCCAGCTCGCCATCGCCATCGCCGTCAATTGCGGGCGCCAGGTCGAGATCGGTGTCAGCGGGCAGCGTGGACATGGTAGAGGGGCGGGAACAGGCAGAAACAGGGTTCGGGCCAGTTTAGCCGATGCAAGGTGTACCATCCGCGCAGCTTTTTCCTGCACAAGATCCGCACACGACGCCCATGAAACTCGCCACCCTCAAGGATGGCTCGCGCGACGGCCAGTTGGCCGTGGTTTCGCGCGACCTGAAGACCGCTCACTTCGCCACGCATATCGCCGGGACACTGCAGCGCGCGCTGGACGACTGGGCCTTCCACGCCCCGCAACTGCAGGAGCTGTACGAGCAGCTCAATGCGGGTCGCGCGCGTCATCCGTTTGCCTTTGACGCGGCCAACTGCATGGCACCGCTGCCGCGCGCGTACCAGTGGGCCGACGGTTCCGCCTACGTAAACCACGTCGAACTGGTGCGCAAGGCGCGTGGCGCCGAGATGCCCCCCGAGTTCTGGACCGACCCGCTGATGTACCAGGGCGGCTCCGATGACCTTGCCGGCGCGCACGACCCCATCGTCTGCCGCAGCGAGGCCTTCGGCATCGACTTCGAGGCCGAGGTGGCCGTCATCACCGGCGACGTACCGATGGGCACCGACGCTGCCAACGCGGCCGAGGCCATCCGCCTGATCGCGCTGGCCAACGATGTGTCGCTGCGCAATCTGATTCCCGCCGAACTGGCCAAGGGTTTCGGCTTCTTCCAGAGCAAGCCGGCGACGGCGTTTTCGCCCGTGGCCGTCACGCCCGATGAACTGGGCAATGCCTGGCGCGAACGCAAGGTGCATCTGCCGATGACGGTGCGCTGGAACAACAAGAAGGTCGGCCAGCCCGACTGCGGCACCGACATGGTGTTCGATTTCGGCCAGTTGATCGCGCATATCTGCAAGACCCGCAATGTGCGTGCGGGCAGCATCGTCGGCTCGGGCACGATTTCCAACGTTGACCGCAGCAAGGGGTACGCCTGTATCGCCGAGAAACGCATGCTGGAGACCATCGAATCCGGCGCGCCGGTGACCGAGTTCATGCGTTATGGCGACACCGTAAAGATCGAGATGTTCGATGCGAATGGCGTGTCGGTCTTCGGGGCGATTGATCAGGAAGTGGTCGCGCCGGGCACGTAGGCATAAGCCTTACGCGGTGTCTTTATGCCGATTCGGACGCAGCCTTCGGACGCCGCCCGCGTTTGATCGGCGCCGCCCCGGCGGTCAGCGCCTGGCCGTGATACCCCAGGCGCAGCGACAGCGACCGCCCCGCCTCGCGCAGCGTTTGCGAGACCAACCCCTCCAGGCTGGAGTCAAACGCGCTGGACAGCCCCAGCGCCGTAATCGCCCCTGCCAGCTTGCCCTGCGCATCGAGCACCGGCACGGCCACTGAATCAATGCCATGGACCAGCGAGCCCGTGATGCGCGCCACGCCCTCGTGTCGCACGATCTGCCAGCGCGCCCGGCAGTTCAGCCAATCGGTCAGGCCAGCCTTGCCGGCACCGGGGCCGCGCAGTTCCCGGTCGATCAGCGGCACGATCTGGATTTCGGGCATCCAGGCCGCGCACGCGTGACCCGTGGCCGAGTTCAGCAGCGGCATGACGGAACCCACGCGCACGTTCACCGCCACCGGCCGGCCTCCGTCTTCCCATCGCACGATGACCGGGCCGCGGTTGCTCCACACCGACAGGAACACGCTCTCGTTGAGCCGCTCCGCGAGCTTGGGCAGCATGTTGGTGCCTTCGCGCACGAAATCCACGTCCGACAACGCTGACAACCCGACCTGTAGCGCCTGCGTGCCGAGCCGGTATCGCGCCGAAGCCGGGTCCTGCTCGACAAAGCCCATGCGTTCCAGCGAGACGAGGTAGCGGTGCACCTTCGCGCGGGGCATGCCGAGCTGCCGTCCCAATTCGGAGACGGCGTGTGCGCCGCCCGTGCGGGCCATCGCCGAGAGCACGGTCAGCGCAATTTCGGCGGATTGGATGCCGGCGCTCGTGCGCTCGGCGGGGGTGTCTTCCGCGGGCGGTTCGTCCGGGGGCAGGAGGTTGTCGATGGGCATCTTGAAGTCTTGAGTGTCGCTCTACAAGATACGCGTTACGCAAAAAGATACAACCGGCGCTTGTGGCCCTAGAATCACGTTGGACTTCAATTCAGGACGGGCTATGGAGCTACGTTTTCGCATCAGCGCCGCGCAATGCCAGTCGTTGGCCGACCGCATGATGGCCACACGCATCGCCCGGCTTGCGAACAGGCGGGCCGCCATGCAGATGCGCATGGAGTCTGTCATGCAGCGCTGGCTACCGCCGGTCTTTCTGATCGTTCCGCTCTTGGTTGTCGGGCTGATCAGGCTGGATGGCGCCTCGCATCGCAGCCCGATCGAAGCGGTGCTGCCTTTCGTGGTGGCCGCGCTGATCTACGGCGGGCTCTGGTGGCGTTTCCACAAACCAGGGATCGCTCATCTGCTGCGTGCGCGCCGAGGGTTCACGGCGAAGATCGAGCGACGGACCCAACCCCTCATTGCGGCGATCATCGAGCGTTCCGTCCGGCGCAGCGTGGCGCGGCTGGAAGGCCTGCATGTGTGGACGTTGACGTCCGCCGCGTTGTCAGTGCGAGGGCCCTCGGGCAGGACCGCTGTGATCCCGTGGCGGAAAGTCGAGCGCCTGCACGACCTCGGCGACTTCTATCAGGTCTTCACCAGCACCTCCAGGCGCCTGGGCCTCGCCTACTACCTGGCCAAGTCGACTGCGGAAATGGACGGCGATACCTATGTCCATGGCCTACGTCAGTTGGGTGACCATGTGCCGAATCAGACTGGCCCGGTTTGAACCAGCAAGGGGTGCCCGGGCAGCCCCGCATCGCCAAACCGCTGCAAAACCGCTAGGCTTTTCTCCCAATGACGGGAGGAAACCGCATGCCGCACGCGGAGCAGCGCGCCCACGATCGGGCCATCACGACGCGTCTGCCGCGTTGCACGCGCGGCCTCATCCACTATGCTTGATTCACATTCCGACCGATCATGACTTCGCTTGCTCCCCGCTTCGCCCGCTATCAGGCGCTGACGCTCGTCCAGCACGGCCCCATCCTCGAGATCGTGATGGGTGCGGCGCAGTCGGCCAATCGTAAGCTGTCCACCGCCGATGCGGGCCTGCACCGCGAGTTGGCCGAGATCTGGCGCGATGTGTCCGCCGAGCCTTCGGTGCGCGTGGCGCTCATTCGCGGCGAGGGGCTGGGCTTCTCGGCTGGCGGCGATCTGCACCTCGTCGAACAGATGGCCGAAGACTTTGACGTGCGTACGCGCGTCTGGCACGAGGCGCGTGACCTCGTCTACAACCTCATCAACTGCGACAAGCCCATCGTCAGCGCCATGCACGGCCCGGCCGTGGGTGCGGGGCTGGTTGCCGGTTTGCTGGCCGATATTTCCATCGCCGCCAAAGATGCACGCATCGTCGATGGGCACACGCGCTTGGGCGTGGCGGCGGGTGACCATGCCGCGATCGTCTGGCCGCTGCTGTGCGGTATGGCCAAGGCCAAGTACTACCTGCTGCTGTGCGAGTCCATGACCGGTGACGAGGCGGAGCGCATCGGGCTGGTGTCATTGGCGGTGCCGGAATCGGAGCTCGTCAATCGCGCTTTCGAGGTTGCCGAACGCTTGGCGGCGGGTTCGCAGACGGCCATCCGCTGGACCAAGTACGCGTTGAACAACTGGCTGCGCCTGGCGGGCCCGAGTTTTGATACCTCGCTGGCGCTGGAATTCATGGGCTTTGCCGGCCCCGATGTGCGCGAGGGCATTGCCAGCTTGCGCCAGAAGCGCCCGCCCACATTCGACGGCACCTGAACCGCCATCGACTCAAGACCAATTTGTAGGAGACACCATGTTCACCCAGATGCCCAATTTCGCTGAAGGCGGTTTCGAGTTCCTGCGCAAGCTATGGGGCGGCGGCTTTGCCGGCATGGCCGGCGGCATGCCCAACATGGCGAGCTTTGCCGCGCCGCCGATGGACCTCGAAGAACTCGACAAGCGCATCCACGACCTGCGCGCGGTGGAAAGCTGGCTGCAACTGAACGCGAGCCTGTTGCGCACGGCCATCCAGGGGCTGGAGGTACAGCGCGCCACGCTGGTGGCGCTGCAGACGTTTGGCTCGGCGCTGTCACCCGAGGCGATGAAGTCTGCGTTCGATGGCTTTGCCGGCAAGGGCGAGACCGCCGACGAAGCCTCCGACAGCAAGCCGGCCTGGCCGCACACATCGACCGCCCAATCCGCCAAAGCCGAAGAGCCTTCGCCGGAAGATGAGGAGGACGTCGCGTCGGAAGATACCGATGACGACGAGGCCCAAGCTCGCGCAGAAGCGTCCCAGGCCGCTCAGGCGCAGGCCGCTGCCGCGCGTGCCGCTGCCGCCGCGTTGGACCCGTCGCCGTGGTGGAACATGTTGCAGCAGCAGTTCAACCAGATCGCCAGTTCGGCGGCCGCTGCGATGCCGATGCCGCAGAACCTGATGCCGGGCTTCGCGGGGTTTGGTGGTGCTGCGGGGGGCATGGGCGCACCCGGGGCGGAGGGGCTTGATACCGCGCCGGAGGAGATCGAAGAGAAAACCGCACCGGCCAAGCCGAAACGTGCGGCCGCCAAGTCAGCACCGAAGCCGGCCGCCAAGGCGCCTGCTGGTAAGACAGCGAAGCCGGTCCCCAAGAAGACCGCAGCCAAGAAGGCTCCCGCCAAGGCGGCACCGCCTAAACTGGCCAACGACGACACCGCCTGATCGATGTCGACCGATTGCACCGCGCTCTTGATGATGGGCGGTGGCGCACGTGCCGCCTATCAGGTCGGCGTGCTGCGGGGCATCGCGCGGCTCGCACGCGACACGGTGCCCAGCGTGGCTCGTACACCGTTCGACGTGATCTGCGGCACGTCGGCTGGGGCCATCAACAGCGTGGGCCTTGCGCGCGGCGCGCAGGACTTCACGCAAGCCACCGAGGCGCTCACGCAGCTCTGGGGCAGCCTGCACGCAGACCGCGTCTATCGCACTGATGTGGGCCGTGTGGGCGCCAGCGGCGCGCGCTGGCTGACTGCGCTGGCGTTCGGTTGGATGACGGGCCGCACGCCCCGAGCCCTGTTCGACAACACCCCGCTGCGCGAGATGCTGCAGGCCCATCACGATGGTCGCCAAGTGCAGGCCGCGTTCGAAGCCGGCGCACTGCGCGCGCTGGCGATTACCGCGCTGTCATACACCACCGGGCGCCACGTCACGTTCTACCAGTCACCGCATGTGGTGCTGCCTTGGCGGCGCTCGCAGCGGATTGCCGTGGCGGATGAGATTGGCGTGTCGCACTTGCTGGCGTCTTCCAGCATCCCATTCGTATTTCCGGCCGAGCCGGTGCCGCTTGAGGGCAATGACGAGTGGTTTGGTGACGGCACGATGCGCCAGATGTCGCCGCTCAGCCCGGCCATTCATCTGGGTGCGAATCGGATTCTGGTGGTGGGCGCAGCGTCGCGCTCGCAACCCGGGTGGTATGACACGGTGCCGGCGTCGGGTTATCCGTCTTTGGCGCAGGTTGCCGGGCAGGCGCTGGCCAGCATCTTCCTGGATGGCTTGTCGACCGACATCGAACGGCTGCAGCACATCAACGCGATGGTCGCCCGCACGCCCGAGATTGCCGATGCCCGCGACGGCTGGCGCAAGATTGAAGTGATGGTGGTGGCGCCGTCCGAGCGCATTGAGTTGATCGCCTCGCGCCACGTACAGCGCTTGCCGAGCGCAGTGCGTGCGCTGCTCAAACCGCTGGGCGGCACCGAGGCGCGCGGCGCTGCTTTCGCCAGCTATCTGCTGTTCGAGCCCGAGTTCACGCAGGAACTGATCGATCTGGGTGAGCGCGATGTGCAGGCCCGGCGCGATGAGTTGGCCGCGTTCCTGTACGGCGTGGTACCGGACACCATGCGCGCGGCCTGATCGGCGCGTCGATCAACGCGGCGCCGGCTCGGCCAGCAGCGCATCAATGCGCTTGGCCAGTGCCGGATCGCCCGGCTCGACTTTGCTCGGATACACCGCCACCACGCGGCCGTTGCGGTCCAGCAGGTACTTGTGGAAATTCCACTTCGGCGCCTGCCCGGTCTGCGCGGCGAGCCAGGCGTACAGCGGCGAGGCATTCGGGCCCACCACCGCCGTCTTCGAGAACATCGGAAATTTCACGCCATAGGTGTTGTAGCAAAACGCGGCGATCTGCTTGCTATTGCCGGGTTCCTGCTCGAAATCGTTGGATGGAAAGCCGAGCACCGTCAGGCCCTTGTCGCGGTATTTTGCGTAGAGCGCTTCCAGGCCTTCGTACTGATAGGTGTAGCCGCAATAGCTGGCCGTGTTGACCACCAGCACCACGCGGCCGGCGTACTGGCAAAGGTCTTGCGGCGCATCGTCCTGCAGACGTTTGACACGGAAATTCAGGCTGGCCGGGCACGTGCCACTGCCGGCCGGTGCCGCGGGTTGTGCCGCGGGCGCAGCGGCGTGACCCGTGCGCGGCAGCAGCAGGGCGATGACGGCAATGGCAATCGCAATGGCGATCACCAGCAGATGGTGCCGTCGCAGTACGCCCGACGTGTGCCGTGGCAAGGACCGGCGGCGCACAGGGACGATGGCGGAAAACAACATGTCAGGCCTCCGAAAGCTAGCAGTGTGTCGATCTTTTGAGTCTAGGGTATAACGCCGCGGGGCCCGGGCTGCGACACCGGAAGTGCTTTGCGCGCGACACGCCGGACGCCGCTTGTACGCGCCGCGCTTCCTATACTGAAGGGCGCGCTGGCCATCGAGGGGCTCGCTCCCCCAAGGCGACGGCCAACCCGTCGATCACATCGCGGACCACCGCGAGGCAACGCGCCAGTGCCCGGCGCACCAAGAGGGTCGCCCAAGCCGCGTTGCATGCGCGGCACCGGCAGGCCTGTTGTGACGAGGAAACGGCAGACACCGTTCTTTGCTCCGGCAACCACGAAAAACCGGGGCCGGTCAAGCAGGTCTGCTAGAATCCGCCTGCAAATTCAAAGGCTTACCATGCTCTATCCCGAATTGTTCAAGTCGTTGGAAGCGGTCCGCTGGAATATGGAAAAGGATATTCCGTGGGACACGTTCGACGCGTCGCTGCTGACCGATGCGCAAGCGCAGACCATCAAGATGAATGCCATCACCGAGTGGTCCGCCCTGCCGGCCACCGAGATGTTCCTGCGTGACAACCGTCACGACTCCGATTTTTCGGCGTTCATGAGCGTGTGGTTCTTTGAAGAACAGAAGCACTCGCTGGTGCTGATGGAATACCTGCGCCGCTTCCGCCCGGATCTCGTGCCGAGCGAAGAAGAACTGCACAACGTGCGCTTCGAGTTCGATCCGGCACCGCCGCTCGAAACGCTGATGCTGCACTTCTGCGGCGAGATCCGCCTGAACCACTGGTACCGCCGTGCCTCCGAATGGCACACCGAGCCAGTCATCAAATCGATCTACAAGCATCTGTCGCAGGACGAAGCCCGCCATGGCGGCGCCTACCTGCGCTACATGAAGAAGTACCTCGGCCAGTTTGGCGACAACGCCCGCAGCGCATTCGCCAAGATCGGCGTGCTCATGGCATCGGCCCGACGCACGGAAAAGCCGCTGCACCCGACCAACCTGCACGTGAACAAGGCGCTGTTCCCGCAAGACACCGTGCAGTCGCGCCTGCCGAACCCGGATTGGCTCGAGCACTGGCTGGACGAGCAGATCAAGTTCGACGCCGGTTGGGAAAAGAAGGTCATCGAGCGCATCCTGCACAACATGGGCTTGCTGTTCGAGCGCACCTTCGAAACCGTGCAAGACCTGAACCGCTACCGCAAGGAACTCAACGCACGTCTGCTCGGCTCGGCCGGCGCTGAACAAGCGGCCTGATCCTTGCCACTGGCCTGTGCCAACTGCGGCGGCCCATCGATTCGATGGGCCGTTTTGTTTTCCACTCCGATTTCGCTTTCGCCATGACCGCTCGCCAGCCCGCACCCGCCTTCGAACAGAAGATTTGCGACACCGCCGATGTGGAAGCCCGTGTGCGCGCCTTGCCGCGCCCGCTGGTCTTCACCAATGGCGTGTTCGACATCCTGCATCGCGGTCATGCAACGTATCTGGCGCAGGCGCGTGCGCTGGGCGCTTCGCTGGTGGTGGGCGTCAACACCGATGCTTCGGTGCGCATGCTGGGCAAGGGCGATGATCGCCCGCTCAATACGCAGGACGATCGCCTGGCTGTATTGGCTGCGCTCGAATCGGTGAGCCTAGTGGTGCTGTTTGCCGAGCGCACGCCGGTCGAACTCATCCAGCGCGTACGCCCCGACATCTACGTCAAGGGCGGCGACTACGACATCGACGCGCTGGAAGAAACGCGCGTGGTGCGGAGCTGGGGTGGATCGGCGCTGGCGATTCCGTTCGAGCACGACCGCTCGACCACGGCGCTGCTCAAGCGCGTGCGCGCAAGCTCCTGAGCGGTTAATGCGGCTAACGCGGTTTAGGCGGTTAGCGCGATGCGGTGACGGAGGCGGTGCAGGCGCGCAAGTCGTCGGCGCCGAGGCTCTTCTTGAGTGAGGCCAGTTGGGTTGCGACGGCGGATGCCGCGTCGGCGCTGGCGGTCACGCGCAGCCATGTGCGCGCGGCGCTGCGGCGGGTTTCGGTCAGCACAGCAGTGCGCACATCCTTGGCGCGCAGATCATCGAGCCGCTGCTGCGCGCGCTCTTTGTCGCGGAACAACCCGAGCGACACCACGAACCCATTCCCTTCCTGCACGATGGCCGAGTCGCCCACGTTACGGCGCTTGAGTTCACCAACCTTGCGCTCGGCGTCTTCGCGGGTGTCGCGGGCCGGCATGTGGACCCACCAGCGGCTGTCTTCCTGGCGCGTGATGCGTTCCACTTCAACACCAGCGAGTTGCTTGAGCTGATCGAGGCCGCGCGTGGCCTGGGCATCGGTCAAGCCACCGAGTTCGGTACACGTGCCGGCAGTGTCTGCGGTGGAAAGGGCCGTGCGCTCAATGGAAGCCTGTGCTGCGGAGGCTGCAGGCGTGGAGGCCGGCGCAGCCGCGGGCGCTGCTGCTCCGGAGGCCGGAGCGGGCTCCAGAATGCGAATGTTTTCGGTGCGAATCTGACGGCGCATGCGCTCGGGTTCGCGCTCGCTTTCAAACCAGGCGCTGGGCACATCGGGGCCGAACACGCCCACGTTGGCCGCCAGCAGAACGCCGTTGACGAGCAGCAGAAGCAGCAGGGCGAGGCGAAGCGTCATGGTGCGAACAGGCGTGGATTCGGACGGTGATTCGGAATGCAGGAACACGGCGACAGCAAAACAGCAACAACAGGAGGACAAGAACAGCGGTGGCCTTCAGCCAGGCGGCGCGGCGTCTTCACGGCGCGCGCGCCAGCACCTGCAGGCCCAGCAGCACGAGATTATCGTGCATCTGGAACGGCATGCGCAGATGCGGGGCCAGCGCGGTCCGGGCGCCGCCGCTCAGCACGCAGCGTGCCGGGCCGGGGTATTGGGCCTGCAGCGTCTGCCACGTCTGCGCGATGGCGCCCGCCTGCGCGGTGATGCAACCGAGCGCGATGGCGTCTTGCGTGTTGTCTGCCCATGGCGGTGCGACCACGTCGCGTGTGCTGAGGTAGGCGATGTCCACTTCGGGCAGCTGCGCGGTGTTGCGGGAGAGCGCACGCATCATCAGCGTGATGCCCGGGAGGATCAGGCCGCCGGCAAACAGGCCGTCGGGGGTGATGACGTCGAGCGTGGTGGCCGTGCCGGCTGTGACGAGCAGCAGCGCCGTGTCGGGCCACACATGTCGCGCACCGATCGCACCGACCCATCGGTCCGTGCCCAGTTGGCCTGGTTCGCGATAGCCATTGCGCAGCCCGGCGGTGGCAGCTTCCGATACGGCGATGCGCACGCGCGCGCCGTCGAACACGCGGGCGATGCGTGCCGTTAGCGCATCGCGCAGCGCGGGGCCGGCCACGGCGCTGATCCACACCTCGGGCGGTGCGACGCCCGCGACATGGCAGTCGCGCCAGTCTTCCACCAGCTCGGCGAGCTGGTCGTGCGTGCGCGCGCCAGCGTGTTGCCAGGGTGTGGCGTCGGGCGCTTCGGGCAGCGCATCGACACCGTTGGCGATCCACGCCCACTTGATGCGTGTGTTGCCGGCGTCGATCAGCAGCAGCGGGCGAGCGGGCGCAGCCGGGGCCTTGAGGCGCGTCATGGCTGCTCCGCGTCTGCACTGCGCAGCGATACCTCGCCGCTGTGAATCCACTGCACGCGGCCGCCCGATTCGATGGCCAGCCGGCCATGCGCGTCGATGCCGTGCGCCACGCCTTCGAGCACCACGGTGCCATCCTGCCACAGGCGCACGCGCTCGCCGGCAAACGCGTCGCGTGCGGCAAACGGGGCGATGAACGGCGCCAGGCCCTGCGCGCCAAAGCGCTGCAGATGTTCGCCCAGCAACGTGAGCAGCGCGGAGAACACGGCGTTCGGCTCCGGCGTGTCCACGAGTTCTTCGATGCCCGATAGTTCGCGCCCCAGCGTGTCTTCCAGCATGCGCGGGCGCTCCAGGTTCAGGCCGATGCCGATGACGGCCCAGGTCTGTCCGGGCGCTGCACGCACGGTTTCGACCAGGATGCCGGCGAGCTTGCGCCCGGCGATCTGCACGTCGTTGGGCCACTTGAGGGAAAGGGCTTGTGCGCTGCCGCCGTGGCTTTCTGCGTAGGCTGCCACGGCATCGGCCACGGCCACACCGACGGCCAGGCTCAGGCCACCCAGCTGTGCGGGCTCGCCGGCAAAGGCGCAGGCGACGGAAAAGGTCAGGCCGTGGTCGCCGCTCCAGGGGCGGCCCTGGCGGCCGCGTCCGGCGGTCTGGTGCTGCGCTGCGAGCACGCGGGCGGCAAGCAAGGGTGCCACGCCAGGGCCGGCAGCGTCGGCGGGCCAAGCGGCCTCGCGCACGGCGGCCATCAGATCGGCATTGGTGGAGCCGGTAGCTTCTACCACGGTAACGGGCCAGCCGGCGGCGGGGCCGCTGGGTTGGACGCGTTCGCGCGACAGGCGCCAGCGGGCGGAGGGTTCTGCGAGAGACATAAAAGCGAGCGATCAGGGTTCGCGCAACAGATGGGCGCATTGTACGAGCGCGGCCTCCGAACCGAGGCACGATGCTTGCGGCAAGCGGCGCCTTAGGGTCTGTTGACATATAAACGCCCGCCCGCAAGGAGCAGAAAGGCCGCAGGGCTAGGCGTGGACGGCGCCGCTTAGCCGGCTAAGCAAGCAGCCATCCGCAACACCGTCATGCGGCCTTTCTGCTCCTTTGCCCTGCGGGTTGACCCGATCAGGGGCCATCTGCTTTGTCGGCGCGCCTTGCAAAGGGAACGACCCTTTGCCGCGGTGTCCTTCGCGCATCTGGCCCCTGCTCGGGTCAACGGGCGGGCGTTTATATGTCAACAGACCCTAGCCCCACAGTGTGACAGCGTCGGGCAGCGCCTTGGCTACAATTCGACCGATATCCGGCATCACCGACCACGGAGCACCGTTTGATCACCTGCCGTACGCCACAGCTTGAAGTCCGCCTCGTCAATGGGCGCTCCGTTGCCTTTCTCTCCGGCGACTGGACCACGCTCGCGCTGGCCGAGCGGGCTGGGGTGCGCGGCGCGCGGGCGCAAATCCGCGCCGGACTGGACAACGCCAACGCCTGGTGCCTGACCGAAGTCGGCCGTATCGACCACTTTGGCGCGCAACTGCTCTGGCGTGCCTGGGGCAACAAGTGGCCCGAACACCTCGACGCCCGGCCAGACCAGCGCCGCATGATCGACCGCGTGGCCAAGCTCGACCCCGGCGGCTGGAAACAGCGCCTGGCGCCGCGCATCAACCCCGTGGCGATCCTTGGCCGGGGCATGCTCGAATTTTTCGACCACGCCCGCGACGGCATCGCCATGATCGGGCAGTTGATGTTCGACTTCGGGCGCTTTCTGCGCGCGCCGCATCGCGGGCCGTGGCGCGAGATCTCTGCCAACATCTACAGCACCGGCTACAAGGCGCTGGGCATCACGGCGCTGGTGGGCTTTCTGATCGGCATCGTGCTGAGCTACCTGTCGGCCAACCAGTTGCGCGTGTTCGGGGCCAGCATCTTCATCGTCAACATTTTGGGGATGGCCATCATCCGGGAGCTGGGGCCGGTGCTGGCGGCGATTCTGGTGGCGGGGCGCTCGGGCTCGGCCATCACCGCGCAGATCGGGGTGATGCGGGTGACGGAAGAGCTGGATGCGATGCGCGTGATGGGCATCTCGCACGGGTTCCGCCTCATCCTGCCCAAGGTGATTGCGCTGGCGATTGCGATGCCGTTGCTGGTGGCGTGGACGGACCTGCTTGCGCTGGGCGGCGGCATCCTGGCGGCCAAGTTCCAGCTCGACATCAGCCCGACGTACTTCATCACCTCGCTACCCGACGCGGTGCCGGTGGCCAACCTGTGGCTCGGCATTGGCAAGGGCGTGGTGTTCGGCATGCTGATCGCGCTGGTGGCGTGCCACTTTGGCCTGCGCATCCAGCCCAACACGCAGAGCCTGGGTGAGGGTACGACCACCTCGGTGGTGGTGTCGATCACCATCGTCATCCTGGCGGACGCGGTGTTTGCCATCCTCTTCAAGGACGTCGGCATATGACGCGACCACGCCATCCGCACGTCGAGCACACGCAAGCCGCACCGGCCATCACGCCAGCGCGCGAGCGTGTGATTGAGGTGCGCAACGTCACCAAGCGCTACGACAAGGTGACGGTGCTCGACAACATCAGTCTGGACGTATTTCGCGGCGAGGTGCTCTCCATCGTCGGCGGCTCGGGCAGCGGCAAGACGACGCTGCTGCGCCAGGTGGTCGGGTTGGAAAAGCCCACCTCGGGCACGATCCATATCTTTGGCGAAGAGCTGACCTGCCAGGTCGGCAATGACTTGCAGTCGATGCGCAACCGCTGGGGCATGCAGTTCCAGCATGGCGCGTTGTTCTCGGCGCTGTCGGTGATCGACAACGTGGCGCTGCCGATGCGTGAGCTGCGCACATTGCCCGATGCGTTTGTGCAGCGCGTGGCGATGCTCAAGCTGCAGATGGTGGGGCTCAAATCCACCGACGCCGACAAGATGCCGTCGGACCTGTCGGGCGGCATGATCAAGCGTGTGGCGCTGGCGCGGGCGTTGTCGCTGGAGCCCGAGCTGGTGTTCCTGGACGAGCCGACCGCCGGGCTGGACCCGCGCGCATCAGACGACTACGTCGCGCTCATTCGCGAGCTGCGCCAGGAGCTGGGTTTGACGGTGGTGATGGTCACGCACGATCTGGACACGCTGGTGGCGCTGTCCGACCGCATCGCCGTGCTGGCCGATCGCAAGGTGCTGGCCGCCGCGCCGATCGAGCAGATCATTCAGGTTGACCATCCGTTCATCAAGGAATACTTCCTGGGCGAGCGAGGGCAGCGGGCCCTGATGGCATTGGGCCCGCAGATAACGGAAGTGGTGGCGGCCGCCACGCTTGCAGTGCAGGAGGATTGATGGAAAACAAAGCCCACGCATTTCTGGCCGGGCTGTTTACGATCGGGCTGGCGATCTTTGTTGCGCTGGCGGTGATGTGGTTCAACCGCGACCAGACCGTACGCGTGCCGTACGAGGTGGTCACACGTTCCACCGTCAATGGGCTGAACCCGCAGGCCGCCGTCAAGTATCGCGGCCTGGATGTCGGCAAGGTCGACAGCATCCGCTTTGACGACAAGGTGCCGGGGCAGATCGTGGTGCGCGTGCTGGTCGACAAGGATGCGCCCATCACCACCACCACGTACGGCCGGTTGGCTTATCAGGGTGTGACGGGCCTGGCCTATGTGCAGCTCGACGACCGCGGCTTCGACCAAGGCAACGAGGGTGGCCGGCGCGCCCCCAACCCCACGCGCTTGGCCACGTCCGACAGGAACCCGGCGCGTATCCGCATGGAAGCCGGTTTCCTCGATGAACTCGACAAGCGCGGCGACCAGATGCTGTCAAAGCTCGACCAAACGCTGAACTCGCTGTCGATCATGTTTGACGACACGCATCGCCAGCAGATCAGCGATTCGCTGCAGTCGTTCCGGCAGACGATGGACACCTACAACGCGCTCGCCCAGCATGCGGAGCCGACGCTGCGCAAATTGCCGCAGATCGCCGACAACCTTGACGCGACGCTGGTGTCCACACGCAAGTTGACGCAATCGCTGTCTGATCCGAAGGGGCCGCTGATGTCGACGCTTTCCGGCGCGGGCACCGATCTGACGGCCGCGACACAGTCGATGCAATCCGCCGCCAATGTGCTGACTTACGAGACGCTGCCGCGGCTCAACGGCTTTGCGCGCGAGGCCCGCCAGGCCGTGCGCGGCTTTGACCACGCGGTCGCCGATTTCAACGCGCGGCCGCAGAGCGTGCTGTTCGGCCCAGCGCCGGGTGTGCCGGGCCCTGGTGAGACCGGTTTTACCGCGCCCGCCGCACGGGTTTCGGCCCAGCCCTGAGGAGATTTCATGCCGATGTTGTCTGTTGTCCTGCGTCGCACACGCCGCTGCACGCTGGCACTGTCCGGGGTGTCCGCGTTGATTGCGCTGGCGGCGTGTTCCAGCGCGCCAGTCGCCCCGACCGCGCTTTACGATTTTGGCCTTGCGTCCGCCACCAGCAGCGGCGCGCGCCTGCCTACTGCCTTGCGTGTGACGGAGGTGGCCGGCCCGGGGTGGATGGACGGTAACGCCATCTTCTACCGCCTGGCCTATGCGCAAGGCCAGCGTACCAATGCGTACGCCAACAGCCGCTGGGTCGAGTCGCCCGTGAACCTGTTCGATGCACGCCTGCGTAATGCGGCGGCCGCGCGCGGGCAGGTGGTCAGCTATGCCGCACCGGACGTGCCGTCCCTGCGGGTCGAACTGGTGGATTTCTCGCAGGTGTTCGACCGGCCGGATGCGAGCCGGGGTGTGGTGCGCCTGCGGGCAACGGTGTTCCAATCGCGTGGGGTGATCGACCAGCGTGTGGTGCAAGCCGATGCGCCTGCGCCCAGTACGGACGCCGCCGGCGGGGTGGTTGCGCTCACGCAGGCATCTGACAAGGCCATCGGCGAGGTGCTCGACTGGGTGGCGGGCTTGCCGCTGGGGGCGGCGACGCAATCCGGCGCGCACCGACGCTAACGCCCTCCGTCGGATGGGGGAACCAACCGTGATGTGCGGCATCGGACGCTATCATGGGCGCGCTTCTTCTGAATCCGTCCGTTCCTCCTTCCAGACGACTCGCAGCGCCCTCCGGTGACGGACCTCCACTCGCAACCCGCCGTACCTGCCCCGCATCGCCACTCGCCGCTTGCTCGCGTCGGGCTGGGGTGGTTCGTGCTGCTGGTCATCTACGCCAGCCTGTATCCGTTTGCCGGGTGGACGGACACAGGCGTGTCGCCATTTGCCTTCCTGACCGCGCCGCTGCCCCGCTACAACACCGGCTTCGACCTGATGACCAACGTGTGGGGCTACATGCCGCTGGGCATGCTGACGGTGCTGGCGGCGCATCCGCGCATCACGGGCTGGCGCGCGGTGCTGCTGGCGCTGCTTGCCGGGTTGCTGCTCTCGGGCGCCATGGAAGCGATTCAGACCTACCTGCCCACACGTATTTCCTCCAACGTGGATCTCGCGACGAACACGATCGGTGCGCTGTTGGGCGGGATCGTCATGGCGCCGTTTGCGGGGCGGCTGATCGATCGCGGTGGCCTGCGGCGTGTGCGCAAACACTGGTTCGAGCCGCATGCCACGTTTGCGATTCTGTTGCTGCTGCTGTGGCCGTTCGCGCAGACGTTTCCGCAGGAGTTCCTCTTCAGCATGGGCGGGGTGGTGCGCAGCATGCTGCTGGATCCGTCGCCGGATGCGTTCCTGACCGGCGTGATCCACAACTGGTTTCCCGATCTGTTCGACTGGCACGATCAGTTGCAAGCGCACCCTGAGGCGCTGCAGCGGCAGGAGTTGCTGGAAGCCCTCATCACCGCCTGCAGCTGGGTCGGCACGGCACTGCTGGCCACGGTGACCATGCGCCGTGGGGCGCCTATGTTGCCGCTGCTGGCCGCGCTATTGACCAGCACGCTGCTGCTGAAGGCCGGCGCGACGCTGCTGCAGTTTCCGTTGGCGGGGGCGTGGGATTGGCTCTCGTCCGGCGCGCGCTTTGGGCTCGTGGTCGGCTCGCTCGTGCTGGTGTTGCTGGTGCGCCTGCCGCGCTGGCTGCGAGGCGGGCTGGCGATGACGCTGCTGATCGCGCTGATCGTGCTCTCTAACGTGCTGCCGCCGAGCCCGTATTCGTGGGTGTCGGCGCAAGCCTGGCGGCTGGGGCGCTTCGTGCATTTCAACAGCCTGTCGCAGTGGATCGGCTGGCTGTGGCCGTTCCTGGGTCTGGGCTACCTTGTCTGGCGCGCCGAGCAGACGCATCTGCAGCGGCGCGCCGGGCGTCAGGCGCGCTGAGTCTGTACCACCGGAGGCACCGCTTGCGGTGACGCCACGCGGCGCACGATCAGCACGGCGGCCAGTGCTGCAACGTACATCGCCGCCATGGCGAAAAAACCCGAGCGCCAGCCGAAGAGCCCGGTGGAGGCAGCTGCCACACCCAGCCCAATGAGCGCGCCGCCCTTGGCTGCACTGCTGCACAGCCCCAGGGCGAAACCTTGGCGTTCTGGGGGGCTGGTTTCGGCGACAAGGCTGTTCATGACCGGCAGCAAGCCGCCCAGGCAGACGCCCCAAGCCAGGCGTGCCGCAATGAAGCCGACCTCGCCCTGCGCAAAACCTTGCCACAGTGCGGTCACCCCGCACACGGCCGTCAGCATGCCCACACGGCCGAGCGTGGCATGCACCGGCAACCCCGCGAAGCGCTTCGCCCACCAGCGCGCCGACAACGCCAGCGTGGCCGCCGTGGCGCTATAGGCGAGGCCTGCCAGCATGACCGAGCCATGGAGCGTCTCGGTGATGTATGGCGCGAGAAAACCCTGCGGCATGACGCGCGCCGCCTGCACGGCCACGGTGCCCAGCAGCAGGCCGATAACGAGCCCGCCCAGCGGCGCGTGCTGCGTGACGGATGCGTCCGCCGTCGGGTCGGGTGTCTCTCGTGGGCGGGGTGGCACCGAAGGCAAACACAGCATCGCCAGCGGAATGCACGCCAGGATGAGGACGGCACCCGCCGTGTTGGCCATCCGAAAGCCCATCCACGCAACGAGCCACGCACCCACCGGCGGCGCCATGAAGCTGCCGCAGGCCGTGACGGTTTGCAGGTCGGCGAAGACGCGTCGGCGCATGTTGGCCGGCGCCACGCGCATGGCATAGATCTGCGCGGCGGCCAGGAAGCCGGCCAGCCCGCCTTGCACCGTGCGCGCCAGCAGCACGCTGGCGGCGGAATCCGCATAGACCGACCACAACTGGGACGCCGCCAGCGCCACCAACGCCCGCAGGATCATCGGCTTGGCGCCCACGCGGTCAGCCAGTCGTCCCCACCAGGGCGCCGTCAGCAGCGTGGCGGCCATCGGCGCAAAGTAGGCCGCGCTGGCCACCCACGCGAACGGCACATGCGGCACCGGCGTCAATTCGCGCAGGAAGAGCGGCCAGAACGGGCCGGTCATCTCCATTGCGCCCATCGACAGTGCCTGAATGATGAGCAGCCAGCGAATGGCGCTACGCCACGAGTCGGCACGCGTGGCCGAGTTCATGCCGTGGCCACCGCAGCCAATGGATTCGGCAACGCGGCATGCATGTCGTCGGACTGGTCGCGCAGGCGCATGCGCACGAAGGTCTTGAACGTCCACGGCGCTTCAAGCAGCGCGTGACGCTCGTGCGCCCACGTGTCGGCATCCATGACGGTGCGGCTGGCGTCGAACGCAGCGTGCATGGCGTCATGCCACTGGCGCAGGCCCGCTGTGCTGCCGTGGTCCGGGAAGAGTGCCAACGCCAGCTCGCCGATATGGCACAGCAGGAACGCGTGAATCAGCTTCTTGCGCGGGATGTCGCGGTCCGGGTACGTGGTGTGTCCGGCGCGGAATGGGTCGATGGAGAAGCCTTGCGCTTGCAACGCCGGCAAGGCGATCTTCACGTCGCCAAAGTCGCGCACCACCAGCCGCACCGGCATGCCGGCTTCATCGATGACGACGAAGGTGTTCTGCTGATGCGCCTCCAACGCAATGCCATAGCGCAGATACAACCCGACGACGGCCGGAATGGCAACGCGCAGGTACGCCGCAAAGAAGCGCGTGGCACGTTCCACGCGGGTGCCACCAGCCTGGCGCGCAAGCACGGTGTCGAGCAGCATGGGCGCTGCAGGTTGCGTCATGTCGGCGGTGAAATCCGGCGTGAACAGCGCACCCACGGGCAGCAACCGCTGCTTGCCGGCGATGCGGGTGGTGGGGTTGTCGCGCACGATCATCGACAGGTGGCGCGCGCGCTCGTCTTCCGTGCCCGCCAAGTGGATGCCGTGGCGCTCCGGCACGATCGACAGCACCGCCGCCAGCGCAGTGTCGGCCGCGAGGATGCCCTCAAGCAGCGCGCTCACGCGTGGGCCCATCACAGCGGATTTGGGCGACACGGTGCGCTCCACGCTGGTGAGCCGCATGCTCACAGGCAACTTCAGCATTGGGCCGCCCGGCGCGTCGGTCGCCGCCACGGTGCGGAACGACATGGTCGGCCGTGCGGGGATGGTGATCTCGGGCAGCAGGATCAGTTCGCCTGCCTTCAATTCATCGGCGAAGGTCTCACCGAGTGTCGTGTCGCGCTGCCACGGGTGGACGGGCAGCGGCAGCCACGCTTCGGGCGCCAGTTGACGTGCCAGCAAGGCCTTGCGGAACGCCCGCATGGCGTCGGGGAAGGTGGATGCAAACCAGGCAGCGTAGGGTTGCACGCCCGCCATCGTGGTCACTTGCAGGCGATGCGCAGCCACGGCCATCAGTCCGATGGGCACCTGCGCCTCAAACTCCGGCGACAGCGCAATCACCTGATCGGGTGACAGTCCCATCCGTGTCTTGTAGGCCGGGTGCCAGGGGTGGCCGCCGGTGCCCCATTGCTCGGTGCGGGCCAGGGCGTGTGGTGTGCCATCGCCGGTGAGCAGGGCCAGCGCGTCTTGCGCCACCGACGCGCCATGTTCCGCGGCCAGTTGCTCACCCCAGGCGAGTCGATAGGCCTGGCATAGCGTGTCGTTGTCCTGGCTGTTGTCCAACTCGGCCGACAACCGCGCAATGGCGGTCAGGCGCGAGACGTCTGTCGCGTCGCCGGTCTCCAGCATTGGCGACAGCCAATGGAGCAAGGTGGAAGGCCGATCGATGGACGCCGGTGGCCGATCGTGCGCGAGCACCGCCACGTCGCCTGTCAGCGTCCAACTGCCGAGTGCACCCGCACGCAAGCCCGTAAAGCGCAAGAGCACGCGCTGCTGCCAGATAGGCAACAGCGTGACATCGGCGCGGGTATCGGGGATCAACTGGCCGGGGCTGAGCAGTGCTTCACGAAACAAGGCTTGCAGCAATCGCGACAGCACGCGGCGCCGTGCCAACTGCTGCGCGGCCGACCAGTGGGTCGCGCGTACGCCAGCGCTCTGCAGGGCCGGAATCGATTCAAAAACAGGGTTGCCGGCCGCGGCGGCAATGGGCGGATGAGCGACGGGGTCAGCTTGACGTTGCATGAGAGGGCTCCTACGGGGATCAGCATGGGCAGGCGAGCGGGGGCTCGCTCCTGCGGCACAGGGATCTGATGTAGGGGCCGCTCGACAGGGCAGTCGGGCGATGTGCTAGGCACGGATGCGGTAGAGCACGCCATGCCGGCGGCTATCCGCAATTTGTTGCGCTGCAGTGTAGATGAGAATTCCTCTCATTTGCAACAGTACTCCATCAAAGGGGAGGGGTTGCGTGACACGGCCGACAGGCGCCGTCTTCACGCAACCGACATGAATCCTTTCTACCTTAGCGCCTGACCCCGCCCCCCAACACCCTCAACAGGTAGAGAAGATGACCTCCAAGAGCCGCCGTGGTTTTCTCCGTTCCGCCGCCCAACTGGCTGCCGCGTCTGCGGCCATGGGTGCGGTGCCCGAAGGCATCCGCCAGGCGCTGGCGATTCCCGCCCATAACGCGCACCGCAGTATCGAAGACGTGCAGCACATCGTCATCCTCATGCAAGAGAACCGCTCGTTCGACCACTACTTCGGCACGCTCAAGGGCGTGCGCGGGTATGGCGATACGCGCACCGTCACGCTGCCCACCGGCAAGAGCGTGTGGCACCAGCCGCTGGCCAGTGGCGTGGGCGAGGTGCTGCCGTTCCGCCCAAGCGCGCCGGATCTTGGCCTGCAGTTCCTGCAAGATCTGCCGCACGGCTGGAACGATACGCACCTCGCCGTCAACGGTGGCCGCTACGACGGCTGGGTCCCGCACAAGGGCACCACGACGATGGCCTACCTGACGCGCCAGGACATCCCGTTCCACTACGCGCTGGCCGACGCTTTCACCATCTGCGACGCCTACCATTGCTCCACGCCCACCTCCACCGATCCGAACCGCTACTACATGTGGACGGGCTACGTCGGCAACGACAACGTCGGCGGCGGCCCGGTGATCGACAACGCGGAAGCCGGCTACGGCTGGTCGACGTATCCGGAAGTGCTCGAAGCCGCCGGCATCTCGTGGAAGATCTACCAGGACATCGGCACCGGCCTGGACGCCGCCGGCTCCTGGGGCTGGACAAGCGACGCCTACATCGGCAACTACGGCGACAACGCGCTGCTGTACTTCAAGCAATATCAAAACGCGCAGCCGGGCACCCCGCTGTACGACAAGGCTCGCACCGGTACCAACGTGTCGGCCGGCGACGGTTACTTCGATGTCCTCAAGCGCGACGTGCAGAACGGCACGCTGCCGCAGGTCTCGTGGATTGCCGCACCGGAAGCCTTCTCCGAGCACCCGAACTGGCCGGCCAACTACGGCGCCTGGTACATCGACCAGGTCCTGCAGATCCTGACCTCCAACCCCGAGGTGTGGAGCAAGACCGCGGTGTTCATCACCTACGACGAGAATGACGGCTTCTTCGATCACCTCGTGCCGCCGTTTGCATCGTCGGGCAGCAATGGCCTGTCGACGGTGGACACCACGGGCGAATATTTTCCGGGCAACAGCAAGTACGGCGCGGGCAGTTACGGCCTGGGCCAGCGCGTGCCGATGCTGGTGGTGTCGCCGTGGTCCAAGGGCGGCTTCGTGTGCTCGGAAACGTTCGACCACACGTCGATCATCCGCTTCATCGAGCAGCGCTTTAAGCGCACGCATCACGTCAAGTCGCCGAACATTTCGAAGTGGCGCCGCGCGGTGTGTGGTGATCTGACATCCGCGTTCAACTTCGCCACGCCCAACGAGGTGGTGCCCACGCTGCCGAGCACCGCCGCCTACGTGCCGAAAGACAAGCTTCGCCACGCCGACTACGTGCCGCTGCCCCCGCTGGTGCAGGCAGTACCGAAGCAGGAAGCCGGCGTGCGCCCGTCGCGCGCGCTGCCGTACGAACTGTTCGTGCGCGGTCGCCAGGACGAAGCCGCCGGCAAGTTCCAGCTCGACTTTGTGAACACCGGGGATGTGGGCGCTGCCTTTATCGTCTACACGGCCGGCAGCACGGATGCACCGCGCACCTACACGGTGGAAGCGGGCAAGCGCCTGTCGGACAAGCTGGCCGTGAACGCCGGCGGCGCGTACGACTTTACCGTGCACGGCCCGAACGGCTTCCTGCGCCGCTTTGTCGGCAAGCTCACGCTGTCGGGCCTGCTGCGTCCGCATGGTCACGCGTTGGAAGTGAAGGAAGGCTACGACGTCGCCAACGGCAACCTGCAACTGCGCCTGATCAACCACGGCCGCATCCCCACCGTCTTCACGATCAAGAGCGCCTACACCGGCGAGAGCGTGCAGCGCGAAGTGCGCGGCGGTGACGATGCCTCGGTGTACCTGGACCTGCGTGCCCAGCACGCCTGGTACGACCTGACCGTCACGGCCAGCACCGATGTCGGCTTCGAGCGTCGCCTGGCCGGCCATGTGGAGACCGGCCACGCCAGCGCGTCCGACCCGGCGCTCGGCGCGTAAGCAAGACGCCCTACGCAGCACCAAGCAAAACGGCCCGCTGACGTTGCAGTCAGCGGGCCGTTTTCTTATCGATGATGCCGATGCGGCGTCAGATGTGCCGCACGTAGGTGCGTGCTTGATACAACGCCAGCGCGCTCAACGCGACGATCATCACCGTCGCCAGCACGTCTGCATACGGATAGCCCCAGAAGCTGCTCATTGCTCGTTCTCCTTCGGTGTTGGGTCAGATCAATCCGGTTTCGGCCATCCGCTGACGGCCGAAATCGGTGAGGACGTAGCGGAAGTGCACCTTGCCGGTGGCGTCGTCGAGCGTGTCTTCGGGCGCTTGCACGAGGCCGCCGGAGTACAAGTCGGCAAGGGTGGCGCGGATGCTGCCCATCCAGTAATCGCTTTCGGGTTTGCCGTAGGCGATACAGGTGCGGTGGGCGATCTGGCTGTCCCACAGGGCATCGCCGTTGGCGAGCAGTTGCAGGATGAAGCCCTTCATGTGCAGGTTCATGCGGGTGTCTCCGTGGTTGTGGCAGCAGGTGCGGCGCCGCGAATCACTTCCATGTTTTCCGAGCTTTCCGACACCATCACGAAGCCGCCAAAGATCACCAGCGCCAGCCCGATGAGGAAGTACCACTGCGGAAACTGCAACGTGAAGAGGGCCGTGAAGAGGGTGGCGAACATCGCATAGAACGCGCCCAGCGCCTGCCCGCGCCCCACGCCGATCAGCGGGAACGACTTGTACCAAGCCACCGCGCAGAACGCGAAGGTGAGCCCGCCCGCCGCCAGCCACAGCAGCGCCTTGCTGTGCGCCACGCCGGAGACGATGTCCATCACTGGCACCGGCACGTGCGCAAACAGCGCGATGGCCGGCAGCACGAAGATGACCCAGAAGATGGCCTCGGCCGTGTAGCGGATCGACACACCGCAATCGGGGTCGGTCACGTCCATGGCGCGGCCGACGATGGCGCCTTCCAGCCCCCAGCCGATGGCCGCCATGGCGCCGCCCAGGTAGCCGATCCACTGGTGGCTGCTGGTGTGCGATTCCGTCATCAGTGCCGGGGCGTAGATCGCCACGCCGCCGCCAATGATGATGAGAATGCCCACCGCTGCCCGCGCACTGATGCGCTCGTTGTACCAAAGCTTGGCCACCGTGGCGCCCACCACCGGATACAGCAGGCCAGCGACTGCCGCGAACACCGCACCCACGTAGCCCATCGCCAGATACGAGCCGAAGTTGGCCATCAGCCCGCCGGCAATTGCGGCAATGAAGTACCAGCGCGAAATCTTGCGAAACTGCGCCATGGTGCGGAAGTAGTCGCCCAGTTTGCCGAGCGCAGCCAGCCATACCCACTGGAACAGCATCACCAGCGCGCTGTTGAACGCCGTAATGACGGCTGCACAAACCAGGAACACATGCGGATCGGACAGATTGAGCGAGGCGAATGGCGACTCGTGCCAGACCGCGGTGCCCGGCACGTACCAGGCGCCCCACAGGATGGCCGCCCACAGTGCCCAGCGGTAGCCCCACTGGAGTGTGTGTTTGTGATGTGCCGCGCGAGCGGCGGAGGATGAAGCCAAACCGATCTCCTTGTTCTGTGCGCCGCAGGCGAAAGCCTAGTGACGTTTAAGTTACTGGAGGTGTATAAATTAACTAACAGTTCTTCGGAGTCTATGCCGGCCCTCCAGACGTGCCGGAAAAAGTCGCAACGATTGACGGGATTGTCAGAAGTTGACGTCTGTGACGTCAGGTGACGACGACTAGGACGCGCCCGCTTCGGGCACCGTGTCGACCACGGTAATCAGATGCAGCGGCGCTTCGGTGGCAGGATCGCGCGCCAAGGAGGTGGTGACGCGCACCGGCACCGCCGACCCATCGCCGCGTACCAATTGCAGCGTGAGCGCATACGCGGGCATCGTTCCGGCGAGCAATTCGCCGTATTGGCGCAGGTGGCGGGCGAGGTCATCGCGGTGCGTGAGGTCAAGCAGCGTGCGTTGCTGCAGCGCTGTTTCCGGCTGCCCCAGCAGCTTGCACAGCCACGGGTTGGCGTGCAGGCAGCGGCCTTCCAGGCTGACCTGCGCGATGCCGACCGGCGCCTGTTCGAACAACGTGCGCAGCTTGGCTTCGCTGTCGCGGAAGGCGGCTTGCGCTTCCACCTCGGCGGTGATGTCCTGTGCGGCGCCAATCATTGTGGGCGTGGCCGCTGTCGGGTCCTGCACCTCGCCTTCCTCACGCAGATGGCGACGCGTGCCGTCAGGCAGGGTGATGGTGTATTCCACGCGATACGGTTGGCGCGTGGCGACGGCCTGGTCCAGTACGGCCTGCACGCGGGCGCGATCGGCGGGCACGATGGCGTCGAGATAGCGCGCCATCGTCACCGGCGTGGACTGCGGCGCCCAGCCGAAGATGCGGTAGGCCTCGTCCGTCCAGCGGCAGGCATCGTTACCGGGTTCCCAGATCCAACCACCGAGGCGGGCGATCTTCTGGGCCTCGGCCAGCAGCGCCTCGGAATCGCGCAACGCAGCTTCCGCCGTGCGGCGCTCGGTGATGTCCAGGCTCAGACCGATCATCTTGACCGGCCGATCCTGCGCATCCCGCACGAGCGTGGCGCGCGAGACGATCCAGCACACCTTGCCAGGTGCCGGCGCAACGCGAAATTCATGCTCGTAGACGCCGCCGTCGGACAGGTTCCGCGCCACGGCTGCCTCCACGCCCGGCACGTCTTGCGGGATCACGCACTGCCAGAAATCGTCCAGCGTGCGGATCGGTCGGCCAAACAAGCGCGCAGCATTCGGCGAATACGCCACCGCATCCGTCAGCAGGTTCCACTCCCACGTGACCACGCCAGAGATCTCTTGCGCGAAGGTCATGCGCGCCTCGCTTTCCATGATGGCAGCCAGGTGCTTCTGGCGGCCTTCGCGGGCGCGGGTGTCGGTGTTCAGGTTGGTTTCCAGGTCGGCCAGGGCGCGGTCGCCGTAGCGCAGCCAGAGCCAGTTCACGTTCAGGAAGCGGGCCAACGCGAGCAGGTTGGCGTATTCGATCTCACCGCCACGGGTCCATTTATGGACAGCCGACGGTGACACCCCCAGCGCCGCCGCCACCTGCTTGAGCTGGATGCGCTCGCGCATCAGCACGCTTTTGAGGCGCCCGGCAAAGCTGTCGTCGTCAAGCGTGCCGTCGGCGGCGGTGAGTGAAGCGGCGGTCATGAATCGGAATTCACTGAAGGTTGTTTGCAACAGTATAGCGCCTATGAAATAGCTGAAATCTATTGATTTTTGTGAAAGTTAGGTCTTAACGATTGGTCGTAGGCAACCATTTATTCCTAGACTAGTCCATGATTCTCTAAAGGTAAATAAAAACACCAACAGTGAATTTTTGAGCCGCCGCATCGAAACGCGCCCCTTGTGACGCTACGGTGTCGGCATTTCGGGCGCCGTCTTCTTTGTGCGCCAGCCCGGGTTTTCAACCCGCTTAACCGGTCCAGGATATGACGCAAGCTTCCCTTTCCACCGATTTCCGTTCCACCACGCTGGCTCCCCGTCTTGATCTCTATATCGACGGCCAGTGGGTGCAGCCCGAAGGCGGCGTGTACCGCGACATCGTCGATCCCGCCACCGAAAACGTCCTGACGCAGGCCGCCGACGCCTCCGTGGCCGATGCGCAGCGCGCCATTGCCGCTGCCCGCCGCGCATTTGAAGACGGCCCGTGGCGCCAGACCGGCACGCGCGAGCGCGCCCGCCTGCTCAACCGCATTGCCGACGCCATCGACGCCGACGCCGAGAACCTCGCCACGCTCGAATCGCTGAACACCGGCAAGACCATCATTGAAAGCCGCTGGGACATGGACGGCATTGCCGCCACGTTCCGCTACTTCGCAGGGCTGGTTGCCACCGAGTCCGGCCTCGTCAACGAGGCGCCGTCGCATGTCATCAGCCGCACGCTGCGCGAGCCGGTGGGCGTGTGCGGCCTGATCACGCCGTGGAACTACCCGCTGCTGCAAGCCGCGTGGAAGATCGCGCCGGCGCTGGGCGCGGGCAACACCGTCATCATCAAGCCGAGCAACCTGACGCCGCTGACCACGCACCGCTTTACCGAGCTGCTGATTGAAGTCGGCGTGCCGCCGGGCGTGTTCAACCTCGTCATGGGCGCGGGCGAAGCCGGTGCCGAGCTGTCGCGCAATCTGGATGTGGATCTCGTCTCGTTCACGGGCGGTGCCGTTGCCGGCGCGGCCGTCATGAACGCGGCCATCGGCAACTTCAAGAAGATCGGCCTGGAGCTGGGCGGCAAGAACCCGAACATCATCTTCGACGATGCGGATTTCGACGCTGCTGTCGATCAAGCCGTGAACGCTGCGTTTTTCCACGCCGGGCAGGTGTGCTCGGCCGGTTCGCGCCTGATGCTGCAAGACGGCATCCACGACCGCTTTGTCGATGCGCTGGTCGAGCGTGTGAAGCGCATCCGCTTGGGCAACGGGTTTGAAGAGGGCACGCAGATGGGCCCCGTGCAATCGGCTTTCCAGCGCCAGAAGATCATCAACATGGTGCAAGCCGGTGTGGCCGAAGGCGCGGTGCTGCGCTGTGGCGGCAAGGCGCCGGAAGGCAAGCAATTCGAGCGCGGCTTCTGGCTGGAGCCGACCGTGCTGGCCAACGTGCGCGACGACATGAAGATCGCCACCGAAGAAATCTTCGGCCCGGCACTCACCATTGAACGCTTTTCCACCGAAGAAGAAGCCGTGCGCCGCGCCAACAATACGCCGTTCGGCCTGGCCGGCGCCGTGTGGACGCGCGATCTGGACCGCGCCAACCGCGTGAGCCGCGCACTGCGCTTCGGCACCGTGTGGGCCAACGACTATCACCCGTACTTCCCCGAGGCACCGTGGGGCGGCTACAAGGCCAGCGGCATCGGCCGCGAACTCGGCCGCGGCGGCCTGGACGAGTACACCGAACTCAAGCACAGCTACATCAACCTCGCACCGGCCCCGCTGAACTGGTTTGGCGCCGACGCTAAGTAAGAACGGGAGGGCATGTTTTGACGACGAACACCGTACAGGAATACGACTACATCATCGTGGGCGCGGGCTCGGCTGGCTGTGTGCTGGCCGCGCGCCTGACCGAAGACCCCGATGTGACCGTGCTGCTGCTCGAAGCCGGCGGCCCAGACCACCGCTGGGACTTCCGCACGCAGATGCCGGCCGCGCTGGCGTATCCGCTGCAGGGCACCACGTACAACTGGGCCTACGAAACCGAGCCCGAGCCGCACATGAACAACCGCCGCATGGCGCAGGGGCGCGGCAAGGGGCTGGGCGGCTCGTCGCTCATCAACGGCATGTGCTTCATCCGCGGCAACGCGATGGACTACGAGCGCTGGGCGACCGACTTCCAGTTGGACGATTGGACCTACGCCGATTGCCTGCCGTACTTCCGCAAATCGGAAACGTACGACAAGGGCGCCAACGACTGGCACGGCGATTCCGGCCCGTTGCAGGTCACCACGCCCAAGCAGGACAACAGCCTGCTGTTCCACGCTTTCATCGAAGCTGGTGAGCAGGCCGGCATTCCGGCCACCGATGACCTGAACGGCTATCGCCAGGAAGGCCTGGGACCGATGGACCGCACCGTGACAGCCAAGGGCCGCCGCGCCAGCACGTCGCTCTGCTATCTGGATACCGCGCGCAAGCGTTCCACGCTGACGGTGCTGCCGCGCGTGCTGGCCGATCGCGTGATCTTCGAAGGCAAGCGTGCCGTGGGCGTGGAAGCGCTGATGGATGGCCACCGCGAAACGTGGCGCGCACGCCGTGAGGTGATCGTCACTAGTGGCGCCATCGCCTCGCCGCAGTTGCTGCAACGCTCGGGCGTGGGCAACGCGGACGAGCTGCGCGCGATGGGCATCCACTCGGTTGCGCATCTGCCCGGCGTGGGCGAGAACCTGCAGGACCATCTGGAGATGTACATCCAGTATGAATGCCTGCGTCCGGTGTCGATCTATGAATCGACGCTCTGGTACAACAAGCCGAAGGTCGGTCTGGAGTGGTACATGAACGGCACCGGCCCCGGCGCCAGCAACCACTTCGAGGCGGGCGGCTTCATCCGCAGCGACGACAGCTTCGAGTGGCCGAACATCCAGTACCACTTCCTGCCGCTGGCCGTGAATTACGACGGCAGCAACCCGGTGAAGATGCATGGCTTCCAATGCCACGTGGGTTCGATGCGTTCGCCCTCCACGGGGTACGTGAAGCTTGCCTCGCGCGACCCGCGTGACAAGCCGCGCATCCTGTTCAACTACATGGCACACGATGTGGACTGGCGCGAGTTCCGTGCTGGCGTGCGCATCACGCGTGACATCATCGCGCAACGTGCGTTCGATCAGTACCGCGGTCGCGAGATCAGCCCCGGCCCGAGCGTGCAGACGGATGCCGAGATTGATGCTTTCGTGCGCCATCACGCCGAAACCGCGCTGCACCCGTCCTGCACCTGCAAGATGGGCATGGCCGATGACCCGATGGCCGTGGTCGACAACGAAGGCCGCGTGCACGGGCTCGATGGCTTGCGTGTGGTGGATGCGTCGATCATGCCGCGCATCGTCACCGGCAACCTGAACGCGCCGACGATCATGATGGCCGAGAAGATCGCCGACCGGATTCGCGGCGTGGCACCGCTCGCGCGTTCGGATGCGGCGTTCTATGTGCATGGCAAATCGCCGCTGCAGGCGCCGGCCAAGCCGTTGGTCGCCAGCGAACTGGTGACGGTGTAATGCGCTGGCGCAAGGTCGCGACGATGCTGGGCGGGGCGGCGGCGTGCGCTGCCGCGCTGCCTGTGCATGCCGACGAGGCAGCGGCCGGCGATGAGAAGCGCTGGTCGGCCAACGCTTCCGTCGTCTCGCAATACGTGTCGCGCGGCTTGCGCCAGACATGGGGCAAGCCTGCGTTGCAAGCCGGCGCGGATTACACGGCGCCGAGCGGCTTCTACGCCGGCGTGTGGGGTTCGCAGGTGAGCGACCACGTCATTGCAGGCGGTCATGCCGAGATCGACGCCTACCTCGGCTATGCCACCACCGTCGCGCATGACATCGAGTTGACCACAGGGCTCTACCGCTACTGGTATCCCGGCGCGCGCTACGACAAGGCCGTCGGCGGCGGCCCCGCCACCGGTTATGACTACACGGAATGGATGGTCGGTGCCGGCTGGCGCGGCGTCTCAGTCAGGCTGTGGACCACGCTGTCGAACTATTTCGGCTTTGACGGCAATGCGCTGGCCGACGGTATCGACAAAGGCAGCCGTGGTTCGACGTATGCCGAGGCCAACTGGGCCGTGCCATTGCCCAACGATTTCACGCTCGGCCTGCACGTCGGGCACGAACACGTGCGCAACCACAGTGCATTCGGCTTCACCGACTACCGCATCGAAGTCTCGCGGCCCATCAACAAATTTCTGACACTGTCCGCCGCCTTCACGGGTGCGGATGCGCCAGCCTATGCATATCAGCTTTCGGCGCGCAACGGCACCGATCGCATGACGCTCGGTCGGCGCACGATCGCGCTCAAGCTGACGGCGACGTACTGAGCGGCAAACGACAGCGTCCTTCCTGCAACCCCTTTCTCCACAACCTTCGCTCCGAGAGCAACACACCATGGCCTCCCTGGGTTTTACCGACGTTGTCGGTCTGGTCGGCGTCGCCGCATACGTCTCAGCACACTTTGGTGTGCAGGTCCTGCACAAGCCGCCGACCGGCGCATTTGCCGTTCGCCTGAACCTGCTTGGACCTGCCTGCATCCTGATTTCGCTGATGGGCTCGTTCAACCTTGCGTCGTTCCTCACGCAATTCTTTTGGCTGGCACTGACGCTGATGGGCTGGTGGCGGAACAAGCAGGCAGGGCGTCCGGTGGCGGAACCTGCCAGTGCGCCCCGTCCGGGGCAGCCGGTGCAACCGTAACCTTGGGGTTTGCCAAATCAAAACCGCGCCTATGAGCGCGGTTTTTTTTTGTACGACCGTGCTGCCTCGCAAAGGCTTTGCGTGGTGGGCGTCGCACATCCCAACGTAGCAAGATCGTCTGGCGGTCAATTGTTGGTACTTAGGGAACAGTTTTTTCGTGGAATGGTCATTTATCCATGTAGTGCAACGATCTATTCTGATCTCAAGCGCAACGAACTGAGCGCAACCGAACATCTAGGCCACAAGGAGCCCATCATGAACACCCGTCTCGCATCCGCTTTCTCCCGTCGCAGCCTGCTGGCCTTGGTGGCCACGGTTTCCGTCTCTGCAGCGCTGCTGTCGGCCCACCCTGCAATGGCTGCCGTGCAAGGCAATGCTGATCGGTACACGCAAGGCGCTGTCGCCAAGGCCGACCCCTATACCGATGGCGCGGCCAAGGCTGACCCGTATACGGACGGCGCCGCAGCCAAGTTCGACCCGTACACCCAGGGCGCCGACCGCCAAGCCGATACCTATGGCTACCTGTCGTGGAACGGCGACAAGACCTACCCGCGTGACCCGTACACCCAAGGCGCCGACCGCCAGGCCGACACCTACGGTTACCTGTCGTGGAGCGGCGACACCTCGTATCCGAAGGACGCAGCTTCGCGCGCCTGATTGAGGCGCACCAAAGCAAAAGGGCCTTGGGGTTCAACCCAAGGCCCTTTTTGTTGGTACCGAGCTTTGCCGCGATCAGACCACGCCGGCTTCGTGCGCCTGCTGATCGGCGTGATACGAGCTGCGCACCATCGCGCCCACGGCGGCGTGCGTGAAGCCCATCTCGTAGGCCTTCTCCTCGAACATCTTGAAGGTATCCGGGTGCACGTAGCGCAGCACCGGCAGGTGATGGCCCGACGGCGCCAGGTATTGGCCGATGGTCAGCATGTCGATGTCGTGCTCGCGCATGTCGCGCATGACTTCCAGGATTTCCTCATCGGTTTCGCCCAGGCCGACCATCAGGCCGGACTTGGTCGGCACGTTCGGGTTGCGGGCCTTGAAGTCCTTCAGCAGCTTGAGCGAGTGCGCGTAGTCCGCACCCGGGCGGGCCTGCTTGTACAGGCGCGGCACCGTTTCGAGGTTGTGGTTCATCACGTCCGGCGGGCATGCCTGGAGGATGTCCAGCGCCTTTTCCAGGCGGCCGCGGAAGTCGGGCACTAGCACTTCGATACGCGTGGCCGGCGACAGCGCGCGCGTACGCGAGATGCAATCGACATAATGCTGCGCGCCGCCATCACGCAAGTCGTCGCGGTCGACGCTGGTGATGACGACGTAATTGAGCTTGAGCTGCGCGATGGTCTTGGCCAAGTTTTCCGGCTCGTTCACATCGAGCGGGTCCGGACGGCCGTGGCCGACATCGCAGAACGGGCAACGGCGCGTGCACTTGTCGCCCATGATCATGAACGTGGCCGTGCCCTTGCCGAAGCACTCACCGATGTTCGGGCAGCTCGCCTCTTCACACACCGTCACGAGGTTGTTGGCGCGCAGGATGTCCTTGATCTCGTAGAAGCGAGAGTTGCCGGTGGCGGCGCGCACGCGGATCCAATCCGGCTTCTTGAGTTTCTCGGCCGGCACGATCTTGATGGGGATGCGTGCCGTCTTGTCGAGCGACTTCTGCTTGCGGGTGGCGTCGTACGGTTCGTTCGACGGAGTGGCGGTCACAGTGGCGCCGGTGGCGGAATCGGTCATCGTGTTCTCCGCGTGCGCTTGTGACACACGCTTGGGTCTGCTGCTTGCCGGACACTAGGCGGTAGCGGTCTCGGCGGCTTGCGCTTGCGCGCGTTGCTGCAATTGGGCGACCAGCGCATTGGCCAGTACGCGGGAAACGGGTTGCCAGTCGCTTGCATCGACCGCGCGACCGGACGCATCGTGGGCACCCGCGGTCACCATGTCGACGGTTTCCAGGCCGGCGTAGCCACACGGGTTGATCTGCGTGAAGGGCGAGAGGTCCATCGCCAGGTTCAGGCTCACGCCGTGGTAGCTGCAGCCGTTGCGGATCTTCAGCCCCAGCGCGGCAATCTTGGCGCCTTGGTGCGGCCCGTTCGACAGGTAGATGCCGGGGGCGCCAGCCTTGCGTTCGGAGGCGACATTATACGTGGCGAGCGTGTCGATGACGGCCGCTTCGATGGCGTCGACCAGCGCCTTCACGAACAGCCCACGGCGGCGCAGATCCAGCAAAAGGTACGCGACGACTTGGCCGGGGCCGTGGTAAGTGATCTGCCCGCCACGGTCGACTTTCACCAACGGGATGTTGCCGGGGGCCAACAGATGTGCCGGATCGCCCGCCAACCCAAGCGTGAACACCGGTGGGTGTTCGACCAGCCAGATCGTGTCGGGGGTGTCGGGACCGCCGGGTTTGTTGCGGTTGGCGGTGAAGGTCTGCATTTCGTCGAAGCACGCGGCGTAGTCCTGCAAACCGCGTTCGACGATGTCAATCGGAATCATGCCCGCGAGTGTAGCGCAGGGCCGCCGACATCGCCTCGGCGCCTTTGCCCGCTTCGCTCGCAGGGTTGCGCAAAAAACGATGCCGGCACGATGGAAGGCATCGCGCCGGCAGCGGGCTTTCGCGCGCGCCGTCATCCGGCGCTGCAAAAGGAGGTCGGAACAGGTTGAGCGCTCAGGTCGCCAATTCAGGCGGCCACGATGGGCGTCTCGGCGTGTTCGTTCCAGCCGAGCGCGGCGAGCGTATGGCGCCAGCCGTCGGCCACGTGCCACGGCTTGCGCGGCATGTGGCCGTCGGTGGCTTCCACGGCCAGCGAGACGGGGCCGATCGCCTTCGGGTCGACTGAGACGACGATTTCCTCGCCGCGCTTCACGGCAACGCTGCCGCCCGCGTGCAGCCATTCATCGCCGGCCTTGTTCTCGTGGGTGACCCAGACGTCGCGCCCGTGGGCTTCTTCGACGCGCAGATTCTGGTTGGCCGGCATGCGCAATGCCACCACTTCGCCGGGCTGAAGAGTGAATACAATTTTTGTTAGTACAGCTTTCATGATCGGCTCCTTCACGGCAGTGGGATGGGGCCTTGCCGTTGAAGGAAGTCTAGGCGCTTGGTTGCCTAGTACCAAACGATATATATTGGTGTTCTTGATAGTGCTGCTCACATAAGGCGCTACGAAAACACGGAGGGAAACATGACGGAAATCCGCGAACCGATGCGCCTGCCTTCACTTGGCGCACTGCGGGTCTTCGAGGCGGCGGCCCGCTATGAGAGTTTTTCGCGCGCGGCGACGGAGTTGTTTGTCACGCACGGCGCTGTCAGCCATCAGATGCGCACCCTGGAGGAGGAGCTGGGCGTGCCGCTGTTCGAGCGGCGCGGTAAGCGTGTCGTGCTGACGCACGCGGGCCGCACCTATGCCGAACGCGTGCGCGAGGCGCTCGACCAGATCGCTCAGGCCACGCACCAGCTGCGCGCCGGTAATCGCGACAACCGGTTGGCCATCAGCACGATGCCGTCGTTTGCCGCGCGCTGGCTGACGCCCCATATCGGCACCTTTATCGAGCGCCATCCGGAATTGGAGGTGGAGCTGTTCTCAAGCCCTGCACTGGTCGACTTTGCGCGCGAAGAGGTGGACGTGGCGCTGCGCATGGGGTCGGGCAACTATCCGGGCCTGTATGTGGAAAAGCTGCTCGACGACGTGTTCTTTCCGATTTGCAGCCCGTCGTTCAACGGTGGGCGCCTGCCGCGCACGGTGGCCGAGATGGCGACCATGACCCTGCTGCGCAGCGAGGGCGAGGATTGGACGCCCTGGTTCGAGGCGGCCGGCCTCCCTGGGTTTGTAGAACAGCGCGGCGGGTTGATGTTCCAGGATTCGTCGCTGCTGTTGCAGGCGGCGGCGGCTGGGCAAGGCATTGCGCTGATCCGCCCGACCCTGGCCTTCAACGATCTGATGACCGGCCGCGTGGTGCGCCTGTTCGAGACGACGATCCCGTGCCCGTGGAATTACTACTTCGTCTGCCCCCATAGCGCGCTGCAGACGCCCAAGATGCAGGCGTTTCGCGCGTGGCTGCTGCCGGAGATCGCGGCGTTCAAGCTCAAGCTGGAGCGCTTGATGCGCGACAACACGGTCTGCCTGGGGCATGTCGCCAAGGGGTGATGCCGTCTCTGCGTATCCAAGAAAACGCCCCGGATATGCCGGGGCGTTTTGCGTTGCGTGCGCGATGCGTTACAGCACGATCTTGACCATCGGATGGCTCGTCAGCGCCTGGTACAGCGCATCGAGCTGCTCGCGGCTGGTCGCACGCACGATCACCGTCAGGCCCAGATAGTTGCCACTGGAAGACGGGCGCTTTTCCAGGCGCCCCTCGTGGAACTCGGGGTCGTGCTGGCGGACCACCTCGACGATGGTCTTGGCAAAGTCGTCGTGCATCGGTCCCATCACCTTGATGGGGAAATCGCTCGGATACTCAATGAGCGACTGTTCGGGCGGGATATGGCCCGGCGGGGGTGTGTGAGAGGCGGTCATGTCGAAGTAAGTGGGGTCGATTACTTCTTTTTAAACCACAACTTGACCGCGTCGATCGTGCGGCCGATGAAGCCGGCCTCAGGCACGGCCTCGAGGGCCACCACCGGGAACTCCGACACCACGGTCGAGCCGTCCATCACCTTGACGGTGCCCAGCTGCTGGCCTTGCGTGATCGGGGCGAGCAGCGGGTCCTTGTGCTCCAGCAACGGTTTGAGGCGCGCGCCCGCGCCCTTGGGCACGGTGATCCACTTGTCTTCGGCCACGCCCAGCTTCACGGTCTTGGCCTGGCCCTTGTACACGTCGAGCGTCTGCAGCGCTTCCTTGGCTTGATACAGGCGCACCGTGTCGAAGAACTGGTAACCGTAGTTCAGGACCTTCAGGCTTTCCTGTGTGCGGACTTGGTCGCTCTTGGTGCCGATGATGACCGACAGCAGACGGCGGCTGGCGCCCGGCACCTCCGCCAGCGGACGGTTGGCCGACGTGACGAGGCAGTAACCGGCCGACTTGGTGTGGCCCGTCTTGCCGCCATCAACGGTCGGGTCCAGCCACAGCAGGCGGTTGCGGTTGGGCTGCTTGATGTTGTTATAGGTGAAATCCTTCTGCGAGTAGAACTTGTAGTCCTGCGGGAAGTTCTTGATCAGCGCCGACGTCAGGATCGAAAGATCACGTGCCGTGCTGTAGTGGTTCGGGTCGGGCAGGCCGGCGGCATTGGCGAAGTGCGTGTTCTTCATGCCTAGGCGTTCGGCTTCGCGGTTCATCAGCATCACGAAGTTGGTCTCGGTGCCGCCCACGGCCTCGGCCAGCACGAGCGCTGCATCGTTGCCGGACTGGATGATCAGACCCTGCGTCAGCTCACGCACCGAGGCGGGTTTGCCCGGCTGCAGGAACATGCGCGATTCATCCGTCTTGACGGTGCGCACGGTCTCGGTGGGCGTGATCATCTGGTCGTACTTGAGCTTGCCGTCGCGCACGGCTTCAAACACCAAGTAGGCCGTCATCAGCTTGGTGAGCGAGGCCGGCTCGATGCGCTCGTCCATGTTGGCGCCGCCCAGCACCTGGCCGCTGGTGACGTCGGTCAGCATCCACGAGCGGGCCGCGACTTGCGGTGCGGGCACGGGCTGTGCCGCGGCAGGCAGCGCGGTGACCAGCACGGCAGCCGCCACAGCGGCAGCGGCGACGGAATGGAGGGCGGAAGGCGTGAAATGGGCAAAGCGGTTCTGCATATCGGGTCCTGCGGTCTGCTTGGAGTTCAATAACGTCGCCTGCCAGGAAAAAAAGGGGGGAAGGCGCGGCGCACGGGAAATCAACGGGTGAAGGTTACGGGCGTGGCGCCCAGGCGCCGGTAATGAGCTGCCGGATCAAATGCAGCTTGCGATGGAAGAAATGATCGGCGCCCGGAATGACGATGACCGGCAACTCCTGGGGGCGCGCCCAGTTCAATACGTCGATGAGCGGCACGGTGTCGTCCTGCTCGCCGTGGATGATGATGGTGTCCGCCGGCACCGGCGCGACATCCCAGCGCGAAGTGGCGGTGCCGACCAGCGCCAGACGCTCTGCCGGCGTGCCGGCTTCCGCCAGGCGGCGTGCCACCTGCGAGACGACAAAGCTGCCAAACGAGAAACCGCCGAGTGCCAGCGGCAGCGTGGCCACGTCGGCCGACCATTCGGTTTGCGCGCGCATCCAGTCGAGCACGGCCAGCATGTCGTCCTGCTCGCCGATGCCGTTGTCGTGCGTGCCTTCGGTCTTGCCCACGCCGCGGAAGTTCAGGCGCACCGTCACGTAGCCGAGGCCGACGAAGGTGCGTGCCAAGGTCTGCGCGACCTTGTTGTCCTTGGTGCCGCCAAACAGCGGGTGCGGATGGCCGATCAGCGCCAAGCCGCGCGGTGCGCCATCCGGTTGGTCGATGGACAGATCGATCTGCCCGATCGGGCCAGCGATCAGGCGTTCTTGCGTATGCACATTCATGGAAAAGCGAGTCGGGAAAAACTCAAGCGGGCTCAGGCGGGGCGATCGACCATCAGCCGTTCGACCGGTTTGCCCTCAATCAGATGGCTCTGGATGATTTCGTCGATGTCTTCCTGGTCGACGAAGGTGTACCAGACGGCCTCGGGGTAGACCACCAGCACCGGACCGAGTTCGCAGCGGTCCAGGCATCCGGCCTTGTTGATGCGCACGCGGCCTTCGCCGTTGATGCCGAGTTCCTTGCAGCGCTTCTTGGCGTATTCCTGCATGGCCTTGGCGCCAAAGTCGGCGCAGCAGCGCGAGCCGTCCTCGCGTTCGTTCAGGCAGAAGAAAACGTGGTGCTGGTAATGGCTGCTCATGGGCGGACCGAGAGAAAACTGGGAGGGCGAGGGCGGCGGGCGGTGCAGGGCTGAAGGGCTTCCTGGCGTCGCACGCACATGTGGATTTGCGTAACGAGCCGGCATTATACGGCCCGAAACGCAGGCGTCCTCCGCGACCAAGCCGCGCGCTGCTGCGCTGCAACACGTTTCCGGATGTCCGGACGGGGTCTGTGAGCGGATTCCGGGATTGACGACGGGCGGAGCGGGTGCCATCGTAGTCACACCAAGCTGGCACAAGGGCTGGCGGGACGCTGACACGGAAATTTCACATTGGCATGCCCCTTGCAATATAGGGCGACCTGCTGCGGGAAACGCTGGAAGAGTCGGTACAAGCCGGCGTATCGAGGCAGGAGAGAGACCACATCAGGGCGGGTCGGACCGGGCGAGCAATCGAGCGCACGGCCGGTCTGTGACACTCGAGGAAGACATGAAAAAACCGTTCTACAAAATCCTGTACGTACAGGTGCTGGCGGCTATCGTCATCGGCGTTCTGCTGGGCCATTACTCGCCCGAACTGGCGGTCAAGATGAAGCCGCTGGGCGATGGCTTCATCCAACTGATCAAGATGGTGATCGGGCCGATCATCTTCTGTACGGTCGTCTCCGGCATTGCCGGCATGCGCGACATGAAGAAGGTGGGCCGTGTGGGCGGCAAGGCGCTGATCTACTTTGAGATTGTCTCGACCTTCGCGCTGGTGATTGGTCTGGCTGCCGGCCATATCTTCAACCCGGGTGCGGGCTTCAACGTCGATGTGCACACCATCGATGCCAAGGCCGTGGCGCAGTACGCCGCCAAGGCGCAATCGGCCAGCACGGTCGACTTCCTGCTGAACATCATCCCGAGCACGGTGGTGGATGCCTTCGCCAAGGGCGACATCCTGCAGATCCTGCTGATCGCGCTGCTGTTCGGCGGCGCGTTGTCGGCCATGGGGGAGCGCGCGCAGATGGTGACGGACTTCATCGACCAGATCGCGCACGTGTTCTTCCGCATCGTGCACATCATCACGCGCGTGGCCCCGCTCGGCGCTTTCGGCGCAATGGCCTTCACCATCGGCAAGTACGGCGTGGTGTCGCTGGTGCCGCTGCTCAAGCTGATTGGCACGTTCTACCTGACGGCCATCATCTTTGTGGTGGTGGTGCTGGGCACGATTGCCAAGCTGACGGGCTTCAACATCTTCCGCTTTGTCGCGTACATCAAGGAAGAGTTGCTGATCGTTCTGGGCACGAGCTCGTCGGAATCCGCGCTGCCGCACCTGATGGAAAAGATGGAGAAGCTGGGCTGCTCGAAGTCGGTGGTGGGCCTGGTGGTTCCGACCGGTTACTCGTTCAACCTGGACGGCACCAACATCTACATGACGATGGCAGTGATCTTCATCTCGCAGGCGCTGAACATTGAGCTGACCTGGACGCAGCAACTGACCATCCTGGCGGTTGCGATGCTGACCTCGAAGGGCGCATCGGGCATCACTGGTGCGGGCTTCATCACGCTTGCCGCAACGCTGGCCGTGGTGCCGGACATTCCCGTGGCGGGCATGGTGCTGATCCTGGGGATCGACCGCTTCATGAGCGAGTGCCGTGCGCTGACCAACATCACCGGCAACGGTGTGGCCTGCGTGGTGATCTCGGCGTGGGAACGCGAGCTGGATCGCGCCAAGCTGACCCGCGTGCTGTCGGGCAACCGCAGCGACGAAGGCGTGCCGGCCACCCCGGCAGCCTGATTCACCAGCCTTGGCAGGCGCCTGCAGGCGCCACTGGCTGACAGCGTATGATTGCGGGGCCTGTCCTTCCAGGCGGCCCCGCTTAGAACCTGCTCACGATCCTACTGCGCGGCCCGATCTTGGCCCTGCGATGCTCACCGTACATGAGTACGGTTGCGCTTCTCGGACCAACCTCGGGCCGCTCGCTACGGATCATGAACAGGTTCTTCTTCGGGAATCCCCTCTCGTGAAGCGTCTCGGCTCAAACGTGCCGACAGCCAGCACGGACCAGGAAGGCACGGCAAACTTCGCCGCTGCCCAAGTCCCACCGATGTCCGATCCCGATTTCTCTTTTACCAGTGCTTCCGGCTCGCGCCGCGGGTTCTGGTGGCTGGTTGCGGCGGGGCTCGTGGTGCTGATGACGCTGGTATGCACCGCCACCTTCGTAGTGACGTGGAACCGCGGCTTGACCCAGGCGCAGCTGGCTGCCGGTGGCCGTGTCGACCGCTACGCCGCCAACCTCAAAAGCACGCTCGACCGCTACGAATACCTGCCGGCGCTGGTGGCGCTGCATCCGTTCATCCACGATCTGCTGGCTAACCCGACGCCCGCCAACGTCGAGCGTGCCAACCGTTACCTGCGAGAGGTCAACGACCGCGCGCACGCTACCGCCACCTACGTGATCGCCCCCAGCGGGCTGGCGCTGGCGGCGTCCAACTACAGTCAGCCCGATAGCTTTGTCGGCGCGGAATACCGGTTCCGGCCATATTTCCAGCAGGCGGCGGCGGGCCATGTCGGGCGTTTTTACGGCATCGGCATCACGCGTGAAGAGCCTGGCTATTACATCTCGCAGCCCGTCATGCAGGACGGCCGCGTGATCGGCGTGACGGTGGTCAAGCTCAACCTCGAATGGTTCGGCCGCGCCAGCCACGATGCGTCCGAGCCGGTGATGGTGGCCGACGAGAACGGCGTGATCTTCCTGTCGTCCGTGCCGGCGTGGCAGTACCACACCGTTGAACCGCTCACGCCCACGCTGCAGGCGCAATTTGAAGCCACGCGCCAGTACTACCGCAAAGAGATCAAGCCGCTGCCGTTGCAGCCCGAGGCGCCGGGCTTTTTGCGATTGACGGGGCGCTTGCCAGAAGGGGCTGAGCTCATCCGCGTCGGCGAACGGGCGAATGCCACGCGCTACCTGCAGGTCTCGCGCGACCTTGTCGAACCCGATTGGACGCTGATGTACCTCACGCCCGTGGACCCCGTGATGAGCGCCGCGCGCAGCGCCACCGTGGCCGCCGCGTTTGCCTTTGCGTTTGCGTGCCTGCTGCTCTTCTATTGGCGTCAGCGCAGGCTTCGCATGATGGAAATGCTGCGCAGCCGACGCCTGCTCGAAGCTGCCTATGACCAATTGGAACGCCGCGTCGAAGACCGCACGGCCGACCTGATGGCCACCAACGAACAGCTTCAGCATGAGATCGTCGATCGCACCCGCGCTGAAGCCGAGTTGCGTGCCACGCAGGATGAACTCGTGCAGGCCAGCAAGCTCGCCGCGCTGGGGCAGATGGCCGCCGGTATCACGCACGAGCTGAACCAGCCGCTGGCCGCGTTGCGCACCTTCTCCGACAACACGCGCATCCTGCTCGAGCGCGGCCAGCACGGCGCCGCCACCAACAACCTGCAGGCGATCGCCGACCTGACCGAACGCATGGGCAAGATCACCGCGCAGCTCAAGCTGTTCGCGGGCCGCTCGCGCCGCAAGCACAGCGACGTGCAGGTGCGCGTGGCCCTCGACCACACGCTGGCACTGCTACGCCCCCGCCTGGGCGACGTGCAACTCGAATTGCACTGGCGCATTCCCGAAGCCGAAGCCGTCGTCCGCGCGGATGAGCTGAAGCTGGAGCAGGTGCTGATCAACCTGGTTGGCAATGCGCTCGATGCCCTCAACACCAATGAACCCGCCCGCGAGGGGCGCATCGACATCGACATTGGTCCGGCAGAGGGCGTGCCGTTGCAACTGAGCATTGCCGTACGCGACAACGGCCCCGGCATTCCGCCCGACGCCATGCCGCACCTGTTCGAGCCGTTTTTCACCACCAAGGAGATCGGCCAGGGGCTGGGCCTTGGGTTGGCGATCTCCACCAGTATCGCGCGCGACTTCGGCGGATCGCTGTCGGCCGCGAACGTGCCGGGCGGCGGGGCGCAATTTACGCTGACACTGGTACGCGCCGAGGTCACCTCCGCGGCATCCACCTGATTCTTTTTTACGCAGACCACCCATGTCCGAAGGCTTGACCGTTCTCTTTATCGAAGACGACCCGCCTGTGCGCCAGGCCACCGCGCAGAGCCTGGAGCTGGCCGGCTTCAACGTGCAGGCATTCGGCAGCGCCGAGGAAGCCGTCGGCAAGATCGACGCGAACTTCCCCGGTGTGGTGGTGAGCGATCTGCGCCTGCCGGGCGCGAGCGGCCTGGATGTGCTCACGCACTGCCAGTCGTTCGGCACGGGGATTCCCGTGGTGCTCGTTACCGGCCACGGTGACATCACCATGGCCGTACAGGCGATGCGCGAAGGCGCGTTCGACTTCATCGAAAAGCCGTTCCCTGCCGAGCGCTTGACCGAAACCGTACGCCGCGCCATGGAGCGTCGCGCGCTGGAGCTGGAAAACCGCGCGCTGCGCCGTGAACTGGCCGGGCCGGCTGCGGGCACACGCATCATCGGCCGCTCGCCGGCCATGGGCGCTGTCCGTGCGCTGATCGAGAACGTGGCGACCACCGATGCGCCAGTGCTGATTAACGGCGAGACGGGCACGGGCAAGGAACTGGTCGCACGCAGCCTCCATATGCTGTCGCCGCGTCACGATAAGCCGTTCATCGCGCTGAATTGCGGCGCGGTGCCCGAGGCGATTTTCGAGAGCGAGATGTTCGGCCACGAGGCGGGCGCCTTCACGGGTGCGGGCAAGCGGCGCATCGGCAAGCTGGAGCACGCCTCGGGCGGCACGCTGTTCCTCGACGAGATCGAGAGCATGCCGATCGCGCTGCAGGTGAAGCTGCTGCGAGTGCTGCAGGAAGGCGCGCTGGAGCGCCTGGGCTCCAACGCGTCGGTACGCATCGACGTGCGCATCGTTGCGGCCGCCAAGGGCGACATGGAAGCGCTGATCGACGCGGGCGGTTTCCGGCGCGATCTGTACTACCGCCTGAACGTGGTCGCCATCGATCTGCCGCCACTGCGCGAGCGCCGCGAAGACATCATCCCGCTGTTCGAGCACTTCCTGCTGGAAGCCGCCGTGCGCTACCAGCGCCCGCTGCCGATGCTGGCCGAGCGCCAGCGCCATGAGCTGATGCAATCCAACTGGCCCGGCAATGTGCGCGAACTACGCAACGCGGCGGACCGTCTGGTACTCGGTGTTGGCCGCACGCCGGTCGTGCCGGATGCGTCGGAAGACGGTATGCCGCTCAAGGAGCGTGTCGAACGCTACGAGCGCACAGTGATTGCCGAGACGCTGGCGCGCACGGGCGGCTCGGTGCACCAGGCGGCGGATATCCTGCAAGTCGGCCGTGCAACGCTGTACGACAAGATCAAGCGCTACGGCCTTTGACGCATCGCTCGTGCACACAAAAACGCCCGGCATCGACCGGGCGTTTCGCGTGGATGGGGAACTGGCAGCTCAGGCCTGCTTGCCCAGCGTCTGCTTGAGCAGCGCGTCGAACGACGACCACTCCGGCTCGCCCACGTAGCGCTTGAGGATGCGCCCATCGCGGTCGACCAGGAAGGTGGTGGGCGTGAGTTGCACATCGCCGAAGGCCTTGGCGGCAGAGCCGTCGGCATCCATCGCCACTTTGAAGGGCAATTGGCGCGTCTGGCTGAAATTCATTACGTACATCGGCGCGTCGTAGCTCATCGCCACGGCCACGTACTCAAGGCCCTCGCCCTTGTACTTGTTGTACGTCTGGACCATGTTGGGCATTTCCTTGATGCAGGTAGTGCAGCTCGTCGCCCAGAAGTTGACGAGGTAGACCTTGCCCTTCAGGTCTTGTGTGGACAGCTTCTGCCCATCGAGCAACGTGAAGGTGGCAGCGGGCACCTGTTGCGATGGCGAGAATGCGCGCCAGCCAAACCAGCCCGCCACAGCCAGCGCCAGCACGATCACGGGCAACAGCCAGCGGCGGCCGCTGAATTTGGCGGGCGTGGTGGCAGCGGAAGGGGTCACGGTCGAGGCCATGGCGGCAACGGTCTGGAGGGGTAACGAAACGTCTATTGTAGGCCCGCCCGAGCGAGCCCGCCGGTCGACTGCGACATTCTGTCTATTGCGATGCGCGCATCACTTTGTGCCGGCAAGCGCGGCTTCATAGAGCCTCAGGTCGGCGGTGGAAAAGCAGCAGAAGGTGATTTCATCGAAGCCCGCGCCGTGCTCCCGGACCGTGCGCAGCGCGATCGGCGTGGCCAGGTGCGCCGGAAAGCCATAGACGCCGGTGCTGATGCACGGAAAGGCGAGGGTGCGCAGGTCGTGCTGCCGGGCAAGTTCCAGGCTGTTGCGGTAGCAGGCGGCCAGCAGGGTCGCTTCATCTTGCCTGCCCCCACGCCAGATGGGCCCAACGGTGTGGATGACGTAGCGCGCCGGCAGTCGGAAGCCCGGTGTGAGCTTGGCCTCGCCAGTGCGGCAGCCATTGAGGGCGCGACAGGCTTCCAGCAGCGCAGGCCCGGCAGCGCGGTGGATGGCGCCGTCCACGCCGCCCCCGCCCAGCAGCGAGCTGTTGGCAGCGTTGACGATGGCGTCGCAGTCCAACGTGGTGATGTCGGCGTGCAGGGCACGCAGGAGGAGGCTCGGGCTCGGCATGGCGCAGTCCTTGAGGGTCTCGCGGGTGGCTCTGCTCGATAATAGGCGGCGCGAAACCGGCAGAACAACTCAGGAGACGACGTGGCACGCATGGCAAAAGCAGGGGGCTGGCAGTGGAGCGTGGGTGCAGCCGTATGTGCGCTGTTGATGGCCTGCTCGCCCAAGTACGACTGGCGCACCGTCCGGTCCAACGAAGGTGCGTACGTCGTGGAATACCCCGCCAAGCCCACCGCCGATGCGCGCCCCATCACCATCAATGGCCAGCGCCTGCCAATGACCATGCAGGCCGCCAGCATCGACGGCACGCTGTTCGCCATCGGCGTGGTGGAATTGCCGGCCGACGACCCAGTCTGGCGTGAGCAAGCCGTGGCGGCGTTGCGTACGGGCTTGTCCGCCAACCTGAAGGGGCAGGTGCTCGCCAAGGACATCGCCGTGAAAACCGCCGCCCAGCCGCCGCGATCTGTGCCGGCCGTGGAGTTGATTGCGCAGGGCACGGGCGGCAACGACCCCACGCCGCGCCGCTTGACCGCCCGCGTAGTCGCCGTCGGCAAACGCGCCTACCAGGCCGTTGTGCTCGAATCGGGCGATGCCGCGCGCGATGGGCGCCAGCAAGAGCAGGTCGACCAGTTCCTCACCAGCTTCCACCCCGACTAGCGTTGCGTCTCAGAGATTGAGAGGGCCGGCCACGCATCCGCAGCCTACGCGTTGGCGTCTCCCGTTGCGGGCATCCCAGCGTTTCTCGGCCGAAGAATTTTCTCAACCAGGCGTGCCGACATTTCGCGGCTCAATAGCCTTTGCAAATTGGCAAGCAGCCGATTCTGCGTCCCGACAATCCGATAGCTCCGATTGCGATCGAGCGCCCACAACGCGTCTTGGACCACGCGCGCGACGGGCATCGGGGTGCCGACCGCCGCTTCTTCGGCGCCAACGACATCAAAAAAGCCGGTTTGCGTCGCGCCGGGACACAGCGCCAGGACCCGAATGCCGCGACGCCGGTTCTCGGCCCAAACGGCTTCTGAAAATGACAGCAGAAAGGCCTTGGTTGCGCCGTAGATCGCCATATAAGGGTCAGGCTGGAATGCGGCTGTTGATGCGACGTTGATGACGGCGCCGCCGGATCGCGCCTGCATTCCCGGCAGCAGAAGATGCGTCAGCTCGACCGCGGCCATGCAGTTGACCAGCACTTCATCTCGTTGGCAGGTCCACGGAATCGTTTCGAAGCGCCCGTAAGCCGCAAAGCCCGCGTTGTTGATCAAGACATCGACCACCGTGCCGGTCGCTTTCAGATGATCCGCCAACGTCGGGACTGCGTTCGGTGTGCTCAGGTCAACCGTCAGGAAGTCTGCGTCGCAGGCGTAGTCGTGTCGCAATTTGGCGGTCAGGTCGCGCAGCTTGTCACGCGAGCGAGCGACGAGCAGAAGTTTTGCGCCACGCTTGGCTAGCGCATAGGCGAACTCCAGCCCGATACCCGACGATGCCCCCGTGATGAGTGCCGTTTTTCCGCGAAAATCGAAGGAATGCTTCATGGCCTGCTGATGAAGTGGAAAGTGGGGCGGACTGTAAACCGTTGACTAAAGACCACGGTCAAGCCCTAATAGCGGTCCACCACATTCGGTAGAGGCAGCATGCGCATCGGCGAACTGAGCAAGCGAGCGGGCGTTTCGCGAGATACCGTGCGTTACTACGAGCGCATGGGGCTGCTGGACAAGGCAGCACAGCCGCACGCGACCAACACGTACAAGCGCTATTCCGAGGTCTCGTTGCAGCGGATTCGGCTGATCGTTCACGCGAAGGCGCTGGGGTTCACGCTCGCGGAAATCAACGACGTCATCCATGTCTGGGACAGCTCGACGTTTGCTGTTGCGCAGAAGGTGGCGTGTCTCGAAGCGAAGCTCGCAGAACTGGAAGAAAAGAGCCAGGCGCTGACCACGTTGCGCGCGGGGCTGCTGAATGCGCTGGACAAGGTCGAGGGCGGTTGTGTCGATGGCCAAAGCGCGTAGTGAGGGCGCTATCCAAGAGCCTTCCGCTTCATTTCATCTCATCACGGAGAAACCATCATGACGTTGCAAGTCTGGCTGGCCTTCTTTCTGGCCGCCTGGGTCATCGCCATCTCGCCGGGGTCGGGCGCCATCCTCTGCATGAGCCACGGCCTGACGCATGGCGTGCGCCGTACGTCGGTCACGATTGCCGGGCTGGAGCTGGGCATTGTGGTGGTTCTGTTCATTGCCGGTGCCGGGCTGGGCGCGCTGCTGATTGCGTCCGAGCATGCCTTTACCGCCATCAAGATCGTCGGCGCGCTGTACCTGATTTACTTGGGCATCGTGCAGTGGCGCACACCGATTCAGATCAGCAAGCCAGCGGAGGGTGACGCGGTCAAGGTGTCGGGCAGCGGTGCGCGCCGTCGCTTCCTGGTCGGGCTGCTGACCAACCTGACGAACCCCAAGGGCATCCTCTTCATGGTGGCGGTGCTGCCGCAATTCATCGATCCGGCCAAGCCGCTGCTTTCGCAGTTGGCCATCCTGGCGGTGACGATGGTGGTTGTGGACCTGATCGTGATGCACGGTTACGCGCTGCTCGCCTCGCGCGCACAACGCCTGTTCCGCAATCCGCGCGCACTGCGCTGGCAGAGCCGGTTTTTCGGCGGCATGCTGATGAGCATCGGTGCGGCGTTGTTCTTCGTGAAGCGGCAGACGGCGTGAGCCAGCGGCTTGCGCGGGTGGACGCTAATCCGCCTTCACCCCACGCCGATACTGGATCGCCTCGCCCACGTGCACCGCGTCGATCTGCTCGTCGCCCGCCAGATCGGCAATGGTGCGAGCGAGCTTGAGCACCCGGGCATAGGCGCGAGCAGACCATGAAAAGCGCGTCATCGCATGGCGCAGCAGACCGTCGGCCGCATCGGTGCGGGCGCAGTACAGGTCGATCTCGTGGCCGGCCAGCAGCGCGTTGCGTTTGCCTTGGCGCACGAGTTGTCGTTCGTGCGCGGCGGATACGCGCTCGGCCACGTTGAGTGTCGGTTCGCCGGGCGGCCCGTCGAGCAGTTCTTCCTGCGATGGCGTGGGCACCTCGATCTGCACATCAATGCGATCGAGCAACGGGCCGGAAATGCGCGATTGGTAGCGCTCCACCTGATCCGGCGTGCAGCGGCACGCGCGCAACGGGTGGCCCCGATAGCCGCACGGGCACGGGTTCATCGCCGCGATGAGCTGGAAGCTGGCGGGGAAGTCCGTCTGATGTGCGGCGCGCGAGATGGTGATGTGGCCAGTCTCCAGCGGTTCGCGCAGGACTTCGAGTACGCGGCGTTCGAACTCGGGGAGCTCATCGAGGAACAAGACCCCTTGGTGCGCGAGCGAAATCTCACCCGGCCGCGGCGTGTTGCCGCCACCGACCATCGCCACGGCAGATGCGGTGTGATGCGGCGCGCGGAACGGCCGCACCTTCCAGCGTTTCGCATCGAAGCCGCGCGTGGTCAGGCTCATGACAGCTGCGGCGGAGAGCGCTTCGTCGTCGCTCATGTCCGGGAGCAAACCGGGAAAGCGCTGCGCGAGCATCGATTTGCCGGTGCCGGGCGGGCCGATCATCAACATGGAATGGCCGCCGGCGGCAGCCACCTCCAACGCCCGCCGCGCCTGCGGCTGGCCGCGTACGTCGGCCAAGTCCGGATAGCGGATCTCAGTATCGACGGGCGCCGGCCGCACGGGCGATAGTTTGCGGTCCGGCGCACTCAGGTGATCGCACACCTCGATGAGCGTGCGCGCGGGCAGGACCTTGGTGCCGCTGACCAGCGCGGCTTCAGCCGCATTCTCTGCGGGCAGCACGAAGGCGCGGGCGAGCGGTGCCTCGCCATCCGTAGGCGCCGGGTTGCGCGATAGCGCATACGCCATCGCCAGCGCGCCGCGAATTGGCCGCAAGTCCCCGGACAGCGAAAGCTCGCCCGCAAACTCGTGCGCATCCAGATGCGTGTGCGGGATCTGCCGGCTGGCAGCAAGAATGCCCAGCGCGATCGGCAAATCGAAACGGCCCGACTCCTTGGGCAGATCGGCCGGTGCCAGATTGACGGTGATGCGCCGCGCGGGAAACTCAAAGTGACTGTTCTGGATAGCCGCGCGTACGCGGTCCTTGCTTTCCTTCACCTCCGTGTCGGGCAGCCCGACGATGGTGAACGACGGCAAGCCATTCGCCAGATGCACCTCCACCGACACGGCTGGCGCATCGATGCCCGACAGCGCGCGTGAACGCAGAACGGCCAGGCTCATCGCGCCGTCCTCCGATTGACGTGACGGGCAGGGAGGCGGGCGAGACACGGGGACATGGCAGGTCAGTGGGCAACGGATGAGGAACCCGCCACTGTGCCAGCGACGCCGTGCTGCCTACTCCGCTTGCATTCAAATTTGACGCGCTGTCTGAGTCCAAAAAAACCGGAGCACGCGGCTCCGGCTTCGTTGTCGGCAGATCGATCAGGGGAATGCGGGCATCGCCGTATCTTCGCCGCTGAAGCGGCCTTCGGGATGCGTCTTCTGCAGCAGCGCACGCACTTCAGCCATGCGCGAGCGCGGCACGTCCACCATCAGCAGGATCTGCCCATCCTCCACCGCCTGCCTGAACGGTTTGAGGCGGCTGTTCGGCACGGAACTGCCGATCATGCTCGAGGCCCACGCGCCAAATAGCGCGCCGACCACGGTCGTGATGCCGACCATGCCCCACTGCGGCCCTTCGCCAATGATCGGGAACAGCGCCGCCACCACGCCCGCCAGCACACCCGCGCCACCGCCAATCACCAGCCCGTTCTGGGTGGCGTGGACGATGTCGGAGGTTTGCAGCAGGTTGGCCTCGTGCAGGCCGGTGAGGTCGGCGCCTTCGCGGGCGACGAAGTGGATGTGGCGCTCGGTGATGCGCGCCAGCAGCAGGTCATTCATCACGCGCCGGGCGCTGGTCACGTCCGGCAATAGAAAGTAGAGGCGATGCTGCATGATCTCTCTCCTCAAGCGTGCGCCTTATCGGTCAACAGGCCTTAACGGAGTTCTAGATCAGTTCGTCAACCGCAACAAGGCGGCGAATTGATCTTTTCGCTGTGCGCCGCAGCAAGGGTGCGGCGGCCAGCACAGAGGGGAGCGCGGATGCGCGCCCGGCGTAACACCGGGCGGCCAAGTTATTGGTCGGTCGGGACGGCAGACTTCAGTTGTGCTTCCAGCGCGGCCACGCGCGTTTCCAGCTCTTCGAGCCTTGCACGCGTGCGGGCCAGCACCTGCGACTGCACGTCGAATTCCTCACGCGTAACCAAGTCGAGCTTGGAAAAGCCCTGCGTCATCATCGCGCGGACGTTCTTTTCGATGTCCGCAGCGGGGGAGTTGCGGAGCGCTTCGGACACGCGGTTCTGAAAGTCGGAAAAGAGATCGGTGGGTTTCATGGGAATGCTCCGTGGGTCTTACGAGGTGCGCCAAGCCGGTGCATGCACCGAATCTGTGCGCGAAATATGCTGTGCCATGGTGCGCGGCATAGCGCCGGGCGCGTGGTTTCGGTGCCGCAGGGCTGGATGGTACCGGCTGAGCGCTTGCAACGGCACAAAATGCGGCAGTTCTCGCTGCGATGCGGCATTGCCGTCGTCGATCAAACGGGGACAGATCAAGCGCCGACGCGGGCAAACAGGCCGTCCACACGCTGCAGCTCAGTGCTGAATTCACTCTATCACATGGTTTTTATCGCGCGAGGGCGGCGCGTCTTGACCATCGGTAGCCCAGCCTGTTGCAACCCATTCCGGGCTGCAAAGGCCGTGTCAGTGGATCCGTCCCCAATTTCCAAATTGATGCGCCACCACCCAATCGTCGTCCGTAAGCCGACGAACCCCTCCAATCCTGTCGCCGCAACATGGCATGACAGTTGCAGAACCGATGCGACTTTTTTCTCACGTTCTGCACGTCTTCTAAAGGGGGGAGCCGTTATGAAGAAGTTTGCGTACGCAGCCACGGCGCTGCTGCTGACCGGTGCCGTTGCCGGTGTGTGCCAATCCGCCGTCGCCCAGACCGCGCCTGCTGCCGATGCACCGGCCGCTGCGCCGGCACCGGCACCGGCACTCACAGCCAACGTCACGCTGGCCAGCCAGTACCGCTATCGCGGCATTATGCAGACCAACAACAAGCCGGCTATCCAGGGCGGGTTTGACTACGCAATCCCGGGCGGCGTGCTGCCTGAAGGTTTCTACATCGGCAACTGGAACTCGTCGATCAGCTGGCTGAGCGATTCGAACTCGAACGTCTCCGCGCCGATCGAGATGGACTTCTACGGCGGCTACAAGACGGAAATCATCAAGGACGTGCCCATCGACGTGGGCGTGCTGCAGTACTACTACCCGGGCAGCTACCCCGACGGCTTCACGCGTCCGCACACCACGGAAGGCTACGCGCAGATCGGCTACGGCCCGGTTACGTTCAAGTATTCGCACGCGTTCTCGAACCTGTTCGGCACGCCCGATTCGCACCACAGCCAGTACTTTGACCTGTCGGGCAACTTCGACACCGGCTTCTGGGGCCTGACGCTGAACCTGCACGTCGGCTATCAGCAGATCCCGCACCAAGCCGTGCGTGCCTCGTATGCCGATTGGAAGGTCGGCGTGACGAAGGACTTCGGCAGCGGCTGGACGGCATCGCTGGCGTACATCGACACCAATGCTTCGCGCGCGTTCTACACCAACACGCGCAACAGCTACATGGGCAAGGCGACGGCGCTGCTGTCGGTCACCAAGACTTTCTAACCAGCTAACGAGGCGAAGCGGCGCCCATTGACGAGTCGGGCGCCGTCAATCGAGGAGGAATCCAGCATGAAACTCATCATGGCTGTCATCAAGCCGTTCAAGCTCGACGAGGTCCGCGAGGCGCTGTCCGAAGTGGGCGTGTCGGGCATTACCGTGACCGAGGTCAAGGGCTTTGGTCGCCAGAAGGGCCACACCGAGCTGTATCGCGGCGCCGAGTACATCGTCGACTTCCTGCCTAAAGTGAAGATCGAGGTGGCCGTGCCCGACGACGTGCTCGAGCGCGCTGTCGAGGCCATCGAAAAGTCTGCGCGCACCGGCAAGATCGGCGACGGCAAGATCTTCGTGGCCGACGTTGAACAAGTCATCCGCATCCGCACCGGCGAGACCGGCGGCGACGCTCTATAAGCCCCAATCTGCCAAGGAAGAGGTCAAAACATGAAAACCTGGTTCACACGATTCCTGACCGCAGGGGCCGTTGTTGCGGTGCTTGCGGGCGCCGTGATGTCGGCACCCGCCGTCGCACAGGACAAGCCCGCCGCCGAGGCTTCGGCGCCCGCTGCTGCCACCGCTGCAGCGGCGCCAGCATCCGATGCTGCAGCCGCACCGGCGGCAGCCGCTGCTGCTGCGCCGGCGGCCGCCTCGGCACCTGCCGCTGCAGCCCTCGTCCCCAATAAGGGCGATACGGCATGGCTGCTGGTCTCTACCGCCTTCGTCATTCTGATGACGCTGCCGGGCCTCGCGCTGTTCTACGGCGGCCTGGTGCGCAAGAAGAACATGCTGTCGGTGCTGATGCAATGTACCGGTATCTTCTCGCTCATCATCATCCTGTGGGCCATCTACGGCTACAGCTTCGCGTTCACCGAAGGCAACGCCTTCTTCGGCGGGCTTGATCGCCTGTTCCTGAAGGGCCTGACGCCGGATTCGGTGGCCGCCACCTTCAGCAAGGGTGTGGTGGTGCCGGAATACGCGTACTTCGCCTTCCAGGGCGCGTTTGCGGCGATCACCTGCGCGCTGATCATCGGCGCCTTTGCGGAGCGCGCGAAGTTCTCGGCCGTGCTGCTGTTCGTGGTGCTGTGGTTCACCTTCAGCTACCTGCCGATCGCCCACATGGTCTGGTTCTGGCCGGGTCCGGATGGCTTTACCGACGCCAAGGCGGCTGAGGTGATGACGTCCAAGTCGGGTTGGCTGTTCCAGAAGGGCGCGCTGGACTTCGCGGGCGGCACTGTGGTGCACATCAACGCCGCCGTGGCAGGTTTGGTGGGCGCCTTCCTGTTCGGCAAGCGCATCGGCTTCGGTCGCGAAGCGCTCAAGCCGCATAGCCTGACGCTGACGATGGTCGGTGCCTCGCTGCTGTGGTTCGGCTGGTTCGGCTTCAACGCCGGTTCGGCCCTGGAAGCCAACGGCTCCGCCGCGCTGGCCTTCGTCAACACGCTGCTGGCCACCGCCGCTGCCGTGCTGTCGTGGAGCTTCGGTGAGTGGATCGGCAAGAGCAAGCCGTCGATGCTGGGCGCAGCATCGGGCGCCGTGGCGGGCCTGGTGGCCATCACCCCGGCGGCTGGCTTCGTCGGCCCGATGGGCTCGATCGCGCTGGGCATCCTCGCCGGCCTGCTGTGCCTGTGGGGCGTCAACGGCCTCAAGCGCATGCTGGGCATGGACGACACGCTCGACGTGTTCGGCGTGCACGGCGTGGGCGGTATCCTCGGCGCGCTGCTGACCGGCGTGTTTGCCTCGCCGAGCCTGGGCGGCACCGGCATCTACGACTACGTTGCCAACAAGGTGGCCGACGGCTACTCGATCGGCGGTCAACTGTGGATCCAGCTCCAGGGCGTGCTGACCACGATCATCTGGTCGGGTGTGGTGGCCTTCATCTCGTACAAGATCGTCGACGCGATCGTCGGTCTGCGCGTGCCGGAAGAAGAGGAGCGCGAAGGTCTGGACATCACGTCTCACGGCGAAACTGCCTACGAAGACTGATCAGCTGCCTGATCAAGCAAAAGACCCGACCATGTGTCGGGTTTTTTGCTGGCGCGGCGCTTGAGTCACCGAGCCTTAACTCCGATGTAAAAAACCTTCAATTGCCTCTCGTTATGCGGACGCTTACATTGCAGACGTGGTTTCCTCCACCTGCAGAACGCTCCCCGTATCTGTCAGGCTATTCCCCAAGCGCGGCAGCCCCGCGCTTTTTTTTGTCCGCGTTTTTTGTGTGGTTTTGTGCAATGCCGCACGCACTCCCCCTTTCGCCCTTGCGAAACCACCTAACGACCGCATATCGATAGCCCGCCATCGTTGGCACGCTGTCTGCAAGCTATTGCCTATTCCTCTACAATCGGAGTAGGCGATAAATAACATCAATAGGAAGGGTATGGTTCCGCACTTGATCACCGCGCTGAACGGGCCGCTGCTCGAGCTCGAGCAGAAGATTCTTGACGCCACGCCCGCCATCGAACGCTGGTTCCGCCTCGAATGGCAAGAACACACGCCGCCGTTCTACTGTTCCGTTGATTTGCGCAACGCCGGCTTCAAGCTGGCGCCCGTCGACACGAACCTCTTCCCGGGTGGCTTCAACAACCTGGCGCCCGAGATGTTGCCGCTGGCCGTGCAGGCCGCCATGGCCGCCATCGAGAAGATCTGCCCGGACGCCAAGAACCTTCTGCTGATCCCCGAGCGCCACACGCGCAATATGTTCTACCTGCAGAACGTGGCGCGCTTGTCGCAGATCATGCGTCAGGCCGGCCTGAATGTGCGTCTTGGCTCGCTGTCGGACGACATCACCGAGCCGACGCCGATTGACCTACCCGACGGTCAGCGCCTCGTGGTCGAGCCCCTCAAGCGCATTGGCACCAAGGGCCGCCGCCTGGGCATGGAAGATTTCGATCCGTGCTCGATCCTGCTGAACAACGATTTGTCGGCCGGCGTGCCGCCCATTCTCGAGAACATCAACGAGCAATACCTGCTGCCGCCGCTGCACGCGGGCTGGTCGCAGCGTCGCAAGACGAACCACTTTGCCGCCTACGACGAAGTCGCCAAGAAGTTCGCCAAGCTGATCGACATTGACCCGTGGATGGTCAACCCTTACTTCACCAAGTGCAGCGGGCTTGACTTCCATGAGCGTGCCGGCGAGGAAGAGCTGGCCCACGCGGTGGAGACGGTGCTCAAGAAGACCGCCAAGAAGTACAAGGAATACGGCGTGACCGAGACTCCATACGTGGTGGTCAAGGCGGATGCTGGCACCTACGGCATGGGCGTGATGACCGTGCGCGATCCTTCCGAGGTCAAGGGCCTCAACCGGAAGGAGCGCAACAAGATGAGCGTGGTCAAGGAAGGCCTGGAAGTCTCCGAAGTGATCGTGCAGGAAGGCGTGCACACCTTCGAGAAGATCAACGAGGCTGTGGCCGAGCCCGTCGTCTATATGATCGACCGCTATGTGGTAGGCGGTTTCTACCGGGTTCACACGGGCCGCGGTGTAGATGAGAATCTGAACGCGCCGGGCATGCATTTCGTGCCGCTGCCGTTTGCGTCGAACTCGCTGCCTGACAGCCATGCCAAGCCGGGCGCCGGCGAGCCGAACCGCTTCTACATGTATGGCGTGGTGGCGCGCCTGGCCCTGCTGGCCGCGTCGCTCGAACTTGAAAAGACCGACCCGAACCCGCTGATCTGATCAGCCGTACCACGCTGCAGAAGGTAGAAGGAACCGCCATGCGCATCCTGTTCATTGTCGATCCGCTGTCGACGTTCAAGATCTACAAGGACTCCACCTTCGCGATGATGCGCGAGGCGGCCGCGCGCGGTTATGCCATCTTCACGTGCTTGCAGTCGCAGCTCACGCTGGCGGGCAACGTGGTGGAAACCGTCGCCACGCCCATCGCCCTGACCGGTGAAGAGCACGAGTGGTACCGCGCGGGTGACGCACGCCTGCTGCCGCTCACTGGCTTTGACGCCGTGCTGATGCGTAAGGACCCGCCGTTCGACATGGAGTACGTCACCAGCACGTGGCTGCTGGAAATTGCCGAGCGGCAGGGTGCACGCATCTTCAACAAGCCCCAGGCGATTCGGGATCATTCCGAGAAACTGGCGATTGCCCAGTTCCGCGAGTTCACCGTGCCGACGATCGTGTCGCGTGACGCCAAGCGCCTGCGAGATTTCCACGCCGAGCAGGGCGATGTCATCTTCAAGCCGCTCGACGGCATGGGTGGCACGGGCATCTTCCGCGTCGGGCCGGACGGCATGAATCTAGGTGCAGTGATCGAAACGCTGACCGACAATGGCGGGCGCACGATCATGGCGCAGCAGTACATCCCGGCCATCCGCGAGGGCGATAAGCGCATCTTGCTGATTGGCGGATCGCCGGTGCCGCATTCGCTGGCGCGCGTGCCGATGGCTGGGGAGGTGCGGGGCAATCTGGCGGCTGGCGGCACGGGCCGCGCGCAGCCGCTGTCCGAACGCGATCAGGTGATTGCACATGCACTTGCGCCCGTGCTATGGCAGCGCGGTCTGTTGCTCGTCGGTCTGGATGTCATCGGCGATTACCTCACCGAGGTGAACGTCACCAGCCCGACCTGCTTTCAGGAAATCACGCAGCAGACCGGCTTTAACGTCGCTGGGATGTTCATTGATGCGCTGGAGCGTGCGGTCGGTAAATCGAGCGTTCTGGGTCGCAAGCCAGCCTAAAACCCTGGCCTGGCCCCCACCAGCGGGTGTCCTCCGCTCGGGGGAGTTCGGCCACATCGGCGCACGTTTGCCGCAAATGGCCCTGATACAATCGGATCCACACCGATTCGCTTTTCGATCATGGCAGGGATTCTGATCATCGCGCACGCGCCGCTGGCCAGCGCACTGCGCGATTGCGCTGCACACGTCTATTGCGGCCAGCCTGAACGGCTGGGCGCGATCGACGTCCTGCCCGATGCCGAGCCGGCTGCCGTGCTGGCCCAGGCGCGCGCCAAGCTTGCTGAACTCATTGAGGGCAATGGCGCCCTGGTGCTCACCGACATCTTCGGGGCTACGCCCGCCAACATCGCTTCGCGCCTGGCCGACCCGGGCCGCGTGCGTGTGTTGGCCGGCGTGAACTTGCCGATGCTGGTGCGTGCCATCTGCTATCGCACCGAAAAGCTGGATCAGCTTGCTGCCAAGGCCCTGGCCGGCGGCTCGCAAGGGGTACTGCAGGTCGGCTCGACAGCCGTTCAGAATCAGGTTGCCAACCATCCGGACAAATATGCTGCAGAGGGATATCACCATCATCAATAAGCTCGGGCTGCATGCCCGCGCCTCCGCCAAACTCACGCAGCTCGCCAGCAAGTTCGACAGTCAGATCAAGATGTCGCGCAACGGCCGCCAGGTCGACGCCAAGAGCATCATGGGCGTGATGATGCTGGCCGCCGGCATCGGCACGACGGTGTCGCTGGAGATCGAGGGCCCCGACGAGCAGGACGCCATGGACGGCCTGGTCGCGCTCATCAACGACCGCTTCGGCGAGGGTGAGTAAACCCAGCGAATAAGCCCAGTCCAACTGCCGTTCTCAGCCAGCGTTTTCTATGCCCTTCACCCTGCATGGCATTCCAGTTTCGCGCGGCATTGCTATCGGGCGTGCCCACATGCTGGCGCGTGCGGCACTCGATGTGTCGCACTACCTCGTTGACGAAGACAAGCTCGACGCTGAAGTCGAGCGCCTGCGCAGCGCCCGCGCCACCGTGCGCACCGAGCTGATCGCGCTCAAGGGGGACTTGCCTGCCGATGCCCCTGAAGAGATGGGCGCCTTCCTCGATGTGCACGCGATGATCCTCGATGATGCGCTGCTCTCGCAGGTTCCCGAGACGCTGATTCATACGCGCCGCTACAACGCTGAGTGGGCGCTCACCACGCAGCTTGAAGAGTTGATCCGCCAGTTTGGCGAAATCGAAGACGAATACCTGCGCGAACGCAAGGCGGATATCGAGCAGGTGGTCGAACGTATCTTGAAGGTGTTGGCTGGCGCTCCCACGCTGGCACCTGCGCCCGTGGCTGTCGGCTGCGACCCGGATGCCGGCATGATCGTTGTCGCACACGATATTGCGCCGGCCGACATGCTGCAGTTCCGCGGTCAGACCTTCGCCGGCTTCGTCACCGACCTGGGCGGCCGCACCTCGCACACTGCCATCGTGGCGCGCAGCCTCGATATTCCGGCGGCGGTGGGGGTGCACAACGCGAGCACGCTGATCCGTCAAGACGACGTCGTCATCATTGATGGCGACAACGGCATCGTGATCGTTGACCCGAGTCCGGCCATCCTGGAGGAATACCGCCACCGGCGCAGCGAAAGCGAGCTGCAGAAGAAGCGCCTCGAACGCCTGCGCCATACGCCCACCGTCACGCTCGACGGCACGCAGATCGATCTGCTCGCCAACATCGAGATGCCGGAAGACTCGGCCACGGCCGTCAAGGCGGGCGCCGTTGGCGTGGGGTTATTCCGCTCGGAGTTCCTGTTCATGGGCCGGCGCGGCGCGTTGCCAGATGAGGAAGAGCAGTTCCTCGCGTATCGCACGGCGATCGAGTCGATGAAGGGCCTGCCTGTGACGATCCGCACGATCGACATCGGCGCCGACAAGCCGCTCGACATCCGCGACGATCAGTTCGAAACTGCGCCGAATCCGGCGCTGGGCCTGCGTGCGATTCGCTGGTCGTTGTCGGAGCCGGCGATGTTTCTCACGCAATTACGCGCGCTGCTGCGGGCGTCTGCGTTTGGGCCGGTGAAGATTCTCGTACCGATGCTCGCGCATGCCCGCGAGATCGACCAGACGCTGGAACTGCTCGAACGCGCCAAGGCCTCGCTCGATGAAGAGGGGGTGGCCTACGACCCGACCATCAAGGTCGGTGCCATGATCGAGATCCCTGCAGCAGTGCTGATCCTGCCGGTGTTCCTGCGCCGGATGGATTTCCTCTCGATCGGCACCAACGACCTGATCCAGTACACGTTGGCCATCGATCGCGCCGACAATGCGGTCGCCCATCTGTACGACCCGTTGCACCCGGCGGTGCTGCAACTGATCGCGCGCACCATCCGCGAGGGGCACCAAGCGGGCAAGCCGGTGTCGGTGTGCGGCGAAATGGCGGGTGATGCCACCATGACGCGCTTGCTGCTTGGCATGGGGCTGACCGAATTCTCGATGCATCCGTCGCAACTGCTGCGGGTCAAGCAGGAGATCCTGCGCTCGGATCGCCCGCGCTTGATGCGCGAGGTGGATCGCCTGCTGCAAAGCTGCGAGCCGACCGAAATTCAGGACGCCCTCGGCGCGCTGGCTCGCGCCTGATCTGCCCATTCTTTAGGCGCCGGCCGTTGCGCCGGCGCGTCGCCTTCGTGGGCGAAAATTCCATCTAAGTGATTGAAATTGCACGTTTTTCTGTGGAAAGACGGTCGCCGTGCACTCGGAATCCCCTGTCCTTGAAATGGGGTAGAACAAGAATTGTTCTCATTACCATTCTCTGTTATTCTGGTTCGGCAGCGCGTTCCAAGCGTTGCTGGAGGAACCCCGTGTACGTCTGCATCTGCAACCAAGTGACCGACCGCGAAATCCATGGCGCCGCCCGTTTGGGCGTGTCGACGATGGACGAACTCGCCGAAACGCTCGGCGTGGGGACGTGTTGCGGACAATGCCGGGACTGCGCCAAGCAGGTGCTCGCCGAAGCAGTGAGCTGCATCCCCCTCGACCAAGTGTTGGGCCGCGCAAGTACGCATGCCATAATCGAGCGTCGCGACGAGCCCGTCGCCAACGACCAAGCCGTCTCGGCCAGCGCGTTGGCTGCCTGACTCCCCGTTTTTCCCCCTGTTTGTTTTCGCCGCGATCTGCCGCCCGGGCGTTTAGCCTCGGCGGCATGTGTTGCTTCTTGGGTCAGGCTTCGGGCTCGCCTTGAACGGACGCTTGCGTGCGTCCATCACTGCAGTTGCAATTTGCTGGAGCCCCAAGAATGAAAGGCGATAAGAAGGTCATCCAATATCTGAACGCGCAGCTCAAGAACGAGCTGACGGCCATCAACCAGTACTTCCTCCACGCGCGTATGTACGGCCACTGGGGGCTCAAGCGCATCGGGGACCACGAATACAAGGAGTCGATCGGCGAGATGAAGCACGCCGATCGCCTGATCGAACGCATCCTGATGCTCGACGGCCTGCCGAACCTGCAGGATCTCGGCAAGATCTTCATCGGCCAGGACACCAAGGAAATCATCGAGTGCGATCTGAAGCTCGAGCGCGCCGCACACGGCACGGTGGTCGAGGGCATCGCCTACTGTGAGTCCGTCAAGGACTACGTCAGCCGCGAAATCCTGGTCGACATTCTGGACGACACCGAAGAACACATCGACTGGCTGGAGACGCAGCTTGAGCTGATCGACAAGGTTGGCATCCAGAACTACCTGCAATCGCAGATGGAGCCCGAGGGCGAGTAAGCCTCGTCAGTCGATAACGAGAAGGAGGCCTTGGCCTCCTTTTTTTGTTGCGCGTATTCCCGCGACTCAATGAACGCCACCGCAGACCGGGCAAGATGGCTGGCGCGCCACGCGCATCGTGGTCCATTCCATCGACAAGCCGTCGAGCATGAGCAGTCGCCCCGCCAGCGAACGGCCAATCCCGGCGACCAACTTGAGCGCCTCAGCCGCCTGCACCGTGCCCACCATGCCGACCAGCGGTGAGAACACGCCCATCGTCGCACAGGCGACTTCCGGCGCAGGCTCGTCTGGCGGGAACAGGCAGGCGTAGCAGGGGCCGCCGGCACGGCTGTCGAACACGCTGATCTGCCCGTCGAAGCGGATGGCCGCCCCCGACACAAGCGGCACGCCCGCGCGTACGCAAGCGAGGTTGGTGGCCTGGCGCGTGGCGAAGTTGTCCGAGCAGTCCAGCACCACGTTCACGCCCGAATTGGCCCCATCAAGCAGGGCACCGATGGCATCGGCATCGAGGCGGCGCTGCACGGCATGCACGCGCACGTCCGGGTTCAGTCGGGCGATGGCCACCCGCGCCGACTCCACCTTCGGCTGCCCGACCGACTCGGTGGTGTGGAGGATCTGGCGCTGCAGGTTGGTCAGGTCCACCGTGTCGTCGTCGACGATGGTGAGCGTGCCCACGCCGGCGGCCGCCAAGTAGGGCAGGGCTGCTGCACCGAGCCCACCCGCACCGATCACCAAAGCATGCGCTTCAAGCAGGCGCGTCTGGCCTTCGATACCGATTTCGTCGAGCAGGATGTGGCGCGAGTAGCGCAGCAGTTGGTCGTCGTTCATGGCGGTGCAATGAAAAAGGCCGTGCGGTGCACGGCCTCGTCAGTTTGCCAGTCTTGGCCGATGTGCGTATCAGCGAGCGCCGGTCGGTTCCGGGGCCGGGATCACGCCGCTGGCCGGGCCGTTGGGCTTCGGCGCGGCCGGCTCGGAAGCCGGTGCGGCCTTGCCCTTGGGCAGCTTGGCCGGCGCGCTCGACTCCTTGGCTGCCGGCGACTTCACCGCTTTGTCCGACACCGCAGCGGCGGCGGCTTCCAGCACCGACTTCGAACGCTTGACCGGCTGACCCTTCAGGTCGGCAATCGCCTGTTGCAGCATGAAGTCATCGGCCGAACCGAACTCGATCGGCTTCTTGTTGCGTTCCTTCTCGCGCTGCTCGGGCGTCTTCTTGGCGTTTTCCTCTTCCAGGCGACGCAGCTCTTCCACGCGGCGCTTTTCGCGCTCTGTCATCTCGGCTTCTTCCGATTCCTGCTTGTTGTGCAGGTGGCGCTCGGTGTCGATTTCGCGGGTGATCAGCGCGTCGTCCGGGTCGCCGTCCGGGTTCTGGTCAACCGGGATGTCCGGGCGGATACCCTTGGCCTGGATCGACTTGCCCGACGGCGTGTAGTAGTACGCAATCGTCAGTTTGATGCCGGTGTCGTTCGACAGCGGACGCACCGTTTGCACCGAGCCCTTGCCGAAGGTCGTCTTGCCCATCGTCTTGGCGCGGTGGTGATCTTGCAGCGCACCGGCCACGATTTCCGAAGCGGAAGCCGTGTAGGCGTTAGTTAGCACAATGATCGGCACGGTCTTGAACTCGGGGTCCAGGCCGACCAACGGATCGGAATCGAGGTTGCTCAAACGGTAGTTGGCGAAGCTCGTCTTGTACGTGCGCTTGGCGTCCGGCACCTGGCCGTTCGTCGACACCACCGTCACGTCAGGCGGCAGGAACGCAGCCGACACGCCCACCGCAGCTTGCAGCACGCCACCGCCGTTGTTGCGTAGATCCAGGATCAGGCCCTTGAGGTGGCCGTCTTGTTTCGCCAAGTCATTGAGCTTCTTAGCCAGGTCTGGCACGGTGCGTTCCTGGAAGCTGGTGATGCGCACCCAGGCGATGCCGTTGTCCAGCATCTTGGCCTTGACCGACTGCACTTGAATTTCAGCGCGGGTGATCGTCAGCGGGAAGGTGCGCTCTTCCTTCTTGCGGTAGATGGTCAGTGTGACCTTGGTGCCCGGCGCGCCGCGCATGCGCTTGACGGCCTGCTCCAGCGGCATGCCGCGCACGGGTTTGTCATCGATACGGGTAATCAGATCGCCCGGTTGCACGCCGGCGCGGAACGCGGGGGTGTCTTCGATCGGGTTGATGACCTTAACCAGGCCTTCTTCCTGGGAAATCTCGATACCCAAGCCGGCGAAGCGACCCTGGGTGCCTTCTTGCAGCTCCTGGAAGTCCTTCTTGTCCAGGTAGGCCGAATGCGGGTCAAGGCTGGCGACCATGCCCTTGATGGCTTCGGTCAACAGCTTGTCGTCATCCACGGGCTCGACGTATTCACGCTTGATCTGGCCAAAGATGTCAGACATCAGGCGGAGCTTTTCCAGCGGAAGCGGCCCGACCGTCGCGTTTTGCGCGGTGGCGGAGAGCTGGAGCGTCGCCAGCACCCCGGTGACGAGGCCGATGGCGATCAAGCTGATGTTCTTGAGCGAAGTTCGCATGTGTCGAGCGTGGACGTGGGAACAGTAGATAAACATGGCCCGGGGTGGCTCGCGCGCATCCCGGGCTACAGGCTTCGACAGTATAAAGGCGTTGAGGTGCCCAGCGCCTTGTTACGCTTTATTTCGACTTGCCCTGGCTGGCGACCGCCGCAAGCGATGCGGCAATCGCTTCCTGGTCGCCCAGGTAGTAGTGGCGGATCGGCTTGAGGTTGGCGTCCAGCTCATACACCAGCGGCGTGCCGTTGGGGATGTTCAGGCCGACGATGTCGGTGTCGGAAATGCCGTCCAGGTACTTCACCAGGGCGCGGATGCTGTTGCCGTGCGCGGCGATGACGACGCGCTTGCCGCTCTTGATGGCGGGCGCAATCGACTCTTCCCACAGCGGCATCACGCGGGCGACGGTGTCCTTCAGGCATTCGGTCAGGGGCACTTGCTCGCGTGTGAGGCCGGCGTAGCGCGGATTGCCGAAGGCGTCGTTGTCAGCGCCGGGCTCGAGGGCGGGCGGCGGCGTGTCGTAGCTACGGCGCCAGACCAGGACTTGCTCGTCGCCATACTGTGCGGCGGTCTCGGCCTTGTTCAGGCCTGACAGCGCGCCGTAGTGGCGCTCGTTCAGGCGCCATTCGTTGCGGGTCGGGATCCACATCAGGTCCATTTCGTCCTGCACGTGCCACAGCGTGCGGATCGCGCGCTTGAGCACCGAGGTGTAGGCCAGATCAAAGGTGAAGCCGGCTTCGCGCAGCAGTTTGCCGCCTTGGCGGGCCTGGGCGACGCCCGTGTCGGTCAGGTCGACGTCGACCCAGCCGGTGAAGCGGTTCTCCAGATTCCACGTCGATTCGCCGTGGCGGATGAGGACGAGCTTGTGCATGACTGCCATGATGAGAAGTGAGAAAACCTGCACGCGGCCATTCATCGTTCGGCCGCTGAAACCGGCTATTTTATAATGCCGCGGGCGCCGGGCCCCCGAACTGTTCGAATGATGCCCGCCAGACTCATCCAGGAAACCGATACCGTGAAGTTCTTCGCCGATTACAACAACCTCGCACTGCTTGCTGTCGCCATCGTTTCGGGTGGTCTGCTGGTCTGGTCGTCCATCCAACGCCGTATCGCCGGCGGGGGTGGCGCCAAGGTGAGTGCCTCAGTCGCAACCCAGCTCATCAACCGTCGCAACGCCGTGGTGGTGGATGTGCGTGAAAGCGGTGAATACGCGACCGGCCATCTGCCGCAAGCCAAGCATGCGCCGCTCGGTGAACTGGAAGGCAAGGCGGCCGGCCTTGCAAAGAACAAAGAGACCCCCATCATCCTCGTATGCCAGACTGGCCAGCGCGCCGGGCGGGCGCAAGCAGTGTTGAAGCAGGCCGGTTACAGTGAGGTCTATTCGCTCGAGGGCGGATTGGCCGCCTGGCAGCAGGCAGGCCTTCCGGTCGTCAAATAAAGAAACGAGGTTTTGAAGTTATGGCGCACGTGGTCATGTACAGCACCACCGTCTGCCCGTATTGCGTGGCAGCGGAACGACTCCTGAAGCAGCGCGGCGTCGAGCAGATCGAGAAGATCCTGATCGACCGCGAACCCGGCAGGCGCGAAGAGATGATGACGCGCACGAACCGCCGCACCGTGCCGCAAATTTACATCGATGATCGCCATATCGGCGGCTTTGATGATCTGTCTGCACTGGATCGCGAAGGTGGTCTCGTACCGTTGCTCGCTGCCTGATCCGGGGACCTGCACACCACACGAAAACGCCCGGCTTGGACCGGGCGTTGCACTTTTAGGTCGGCTCTCATGGCGGGGTCCTTTGCGTCATGTACCATACGCGTCTTGCGCGCGGGGCAGCCTCGCCGCGCACTGACCACATCTCTATCTGAAGGCGAGTCATGAGCGACCAGCAACAGCAGCAACCGGGCCAGGATGGCCAGCCGTTCTTCAACATTCAGCGCGTGTACCTGAAGGACCTGTCGCTGGAACAGCCGAATTCGCCGCACATCTTCCTCGAGCAAGAACAACCGACGGTGGAAGTGCAGGTGGACGTGTCGGCTGCGCAACTGGCCGAGGGCGTGTTTGAAGTGGTCGTCATCGGCACGGTCACGACCAAGGTCAAGGATAAGGTGGCCTTCCTGGTGGAAGCCAAGCAAGCCGGTATCTTCGACATTCGCAACGTGCCGGCCGAGCAAATGGACCCGCTGCTGGGCATCGCCTGCCCGACCATCGTGTACCCGTACCTGCGCTCGAACATTGCCGACACCATTGGCCGCGCCGGTTTTCAGCCGATCCACTTGGCCGAGATCAACTTCCAGGCGCTGTACGAGCAGCGTTTGGCTGCCGCCATGGAAGAAGCGCAAGCCGCTGGTGGCAACGCTGGTCTGGTCATGCCGGACGGCTCGAAGGCCACGCACTAAACACAAGGCGCACCGCGCCAGAAGCCCGCGCTGGCCACATGCTCGCGCGGGCTTTTTTTGTCTGACCGATTGAGACTGAAGCGCATGCGAATTTCCGTTCTCGGCGCCGGCGCCTGGGGCACTGCCCTGGCCAGCCATGCCGCGCAATCGCACGACGTCGTGCTGTGGGGGCGTGATGCCAGCCTTGTTGCGCAGATGGCCGCCACGCACATCAACGCCACGTATCTGCCGGGCATCGCGCTGCAGCCATCGCTGCAATTTGCGGCTGATCTGCAAGCCGCGCTCGACCATGCGGCGGGCGACGATGCTCTGGCCATCATTGCCTCGCCGGTTGCGGGGCTGGCGGACCTGACCCGCGCGATTGCAGCGCACGCCGCAGTGCGCAACGTGATCTGGCTGTGCAAGGGCTTTGACCCGCAGACCAGCGCACTACCGCACGCCATCGTCGCCGATGTGCTTCAACAGACGGGCCGCACGGATCTGGCAGTGGGTGTGCTCTCCGGCCCGAGTTTCGCTAGGGAAGTCGCCCAGGGTTTGCCGTGCGCCATGACTGTTGCATCGACCAGCGATGCGCTGTGCAAGCTCACGCAGCAGGGCTTTCATCACCACGCGATGCGCGTGTATGGCAGCGATGACCTGGTCGGCGTGGAAGTGGGGGGTGCGGTCAAGAACGTGCTGGCCATTGCGACGGGCGCGGCGGATGGCCTGGGTCTTGGCCTGAACGCACGCGCTGCACTGGTAACGCGCGGGTTGGCCGAGATGACCCGCCTGGGCTTGGCGCTCGGTGGCCGGCCGGAAACGTTCATGGGCCTGACGGGCATGGGCGATCTGCTGCTGACCGCCACCGGTGATCTGTCACGCAACCGCACCGTTGGCATGCAGCTCGCGCAGGGCCGCACGCTCGACGACATCCTGCATAGCCTTGGCCACGTCGCAGAAGGCGTGCGCTGCGCGCGGGCCGTTGCAGCGCTGGCGCGCGCCAAGGGCGTTGATATGCCCATCACCTTTACGGTGTGCGAAGTTCTGTTTGACGGACTTGCACCGGCGCGCGCGGTAGAGCGTCTGTTGCAGCGCGACGCTAAGTCAGAATCCGCACGCTAAATCGATCGGGATGGGGGCGGTGCGCTCAGGCGCCGCCCGCGAACCCGTTTTGCCGCCACGCTTCAAATACGACCACCGCCACGGTGTTCGACAGATTCAAGCTGCGATTATTGGGCCGCATCGGCAGGCGAATCCGCTGCGAGGTCGGGAACCATTCACGACGCTCTTCCGATAATCCCCGCGTTTCCGAGCCAAATACAAACCAGTCGCCCGGCTGGAACGCCATGCTGGCAAATGGCGTGGAGCCGCGTGTGGTGAGCGCAAACATGCGTGCGGGGTCGGGCTGCGCATCCCGCAGGAAGGCATCCCAATCTGCATGCACGCGCATCGTCGCGTATTCGTGATAGTCGAGTCCCGCGCGGCGCATGCGGGCGTCCTCCAGCGGAAAACCCAATGGTTCGATCAGGTGCAACTGCGCGCCCGTGTTGGCGCACAGGCGGATCACATTGCCGGTGTTGGGCGGGATTTCGGGCTCGACGAGGACGACGTTGAACATGGCGGTGGCAAGAGACTGTCGGCGGCGAGCTTATCTACATTGCCCGGGGTTGTCATCCCGCCACAGCGGTTGGTGGGGGATGCGGCGGAATGTCGCATAAGCACGCGATCAGGGCGTACGCAAGGCGACCACGTTGGTGATGCGCGCGGCGCCCGCGCGCTTGAGTTGCGTGGCGACTTCGCCGAGCGTGGTGCCGGTGGTCATCACATCGTCGACGAGACCGATGTGGCGCCCCGCGATGCTGGCGTCCGCCACCGCAAAGGCGCCGTGCAAGTTCGTCAAGCGTTCGGCGCGGTCCAGCGTTGCCTGGGCGGGGTTGTCGCGCACGCGGCGCAGCCCGTAGGCCTGGGCGGGAATGCCAAGCTGTTTCCCCAATCGGCGGGCAATCTCCCATGCCTGGTTGTAGCCGCGCGAGCGCAGGCGCGTGGCGGAAAGCGGCACGGGCAGCAGCACGTCTGGCAATCCGCTGGGCGCGGCGCATAGCGCATCGCCCAAGCGCTCGGCAAGCCAGGCCGCCAGCGGCAATTGGCCCCGAAACTTCAATCCCGTGACGATGTGGTCGAGCGGCCAGACGTAGTCGGCAATGACGACTGTGGCGTCGTAGTCGGGTGGCCCCGCCAGGCAAGCGGGGCAATGCCGGGCGCGATGGTGCGCCTTCAGCAGGATGGCGCATTGGACGCAGCGCCGCTGATGCAGCAACGGGTTGAGATCGCCCATGCAGCCGGCGCACACCAGATCCCGTTGCACCGCGCCACAGACAGCGCAGGCACACGGCAACAGCTGCCGCAGGCCGGCGTGGAACCAGGTACGCAAGAGATGTCGGTGCATGGAAAAAGTCGCTATCCAAGCCGATTTCCGGCCCGGGCGCCATCGGACAACGCCCTGAACAGCCGGCCGGTATACTTGTCGGCCGCTGTTCCAGCCCTGTCTTGCTGATGTCCGATCCCATCCTTGCCCGTCCCGCCGCTTTGCGGCGCGCTTTCGACCGCCGCGCCGCGCGCTTTGCCGATGCGGATTTTCTGCTGCGCGAAGTCGGGGCACGGATGCAAGACCGGCTCTCCTACATCAAGCTGGCGCCTGCGCGCGCGGCGGACCTCGGGTGCGGCCTCGGGCAAGGCTTGGCGGTGCTGCGTGCCCAGTATCCCGACGCGCAGATCTGTGGCGTGGACTGGTCGGCCGCCATGCTGGCGCGGGCGCAGCAGCTCGACCCGCAGCGCACCGATGCTGGTTGGCTTGGGCGGTTGCTCAGGAAGCGCCCCGTCTTCGATTTTGCGCAGGCGGATTTCCGCGCGCTGCCGTTTGCCAATGGCACGTTTGACCTGCTGTGGTCCAACCTGGCGCTGCATTGGGACCCTTCTCCGCACGCCATCTTCCCGGAATGGCACCGCATTACCACCGAGGGCGGCCTGCTGATGTTCAGCCTGTTCGGCCCGGACACCCTGCGCGAACTGCGCAGCGCCCTGGCTGGCATCGACGCGGGCGTCCATACCCTGCGCTTTGTCGACATGCACGACATTGGCGACATGCTGGTGCATAGCCGCTGGTCTACGCCCGTGATGGATATGGAACAGCTCACCATCACCTACGAGACGCCACAGGCGCTGCTGGCGGATGTGCACTTGCTGGGCGGCATGGCCGGCTTGACGGATGGCGAAGGCCGCAGCTTGGCCGGCGCCGGCCTGCACACGCCGCGCTGGCGCCAGCACCTGATCGACGCACTTGACGCGCAGCGCAATGCCGACGGCCTGATTCCGCTCACGTTCGAGGTCGTCTATGGTCATGCCTGGAAGCTCGCGCCCAACCCGCGACAGGCGCTCGACGAGCAAGGGCGAGCCATGATCCCGGTGGACCAGATCGGCCGCAAACCGCGCACCTGAGACCCATTCCGGTGCATCAACGGTATTGACTGCACCTTGTCAAGCCGGGACTTGCATAAAGGCGCTTTGCCTTGTTTGGGGTCAAATGCAGCCATATACTGTGCCGGTTTGTCGCAGCAGTCCCCAAAGGCCTATCCCGTTATTGTCGCGGGCGAACCGACCGGGTATGCATCCGAGGCAGGAGTGGTTCAGTGCATGACATTGCGAATGTATGCGTTGAGTCTGCGCTCCAGCCAGCGTGCGGCGCCTCCACCATCCCGGAATCGCCGCGGAAGAACTGGCTGATGAAGCGAAACTGTTCGCTTTCACCTCGCCAGCTTGGCTGGTTCACCCTCTCGATTGTCATCCCTCCGTTCGTGATCGCTTCGTTCTTTGCATGGCAAGGGGCGTGGTTTGTGCTGCCGTTCTCCGGTCTGGAGGTCGCGGCCCTGGCGTGGGCGTTGCTGTACCATGCCCGGCACGCCGCTGATTACGAGCACATCTGGCTGGATGCGGATGCGCTGGTGGTTGAGCAGGTCAGTGCCAGCCGGCAGGTACGCCATGTCTTCAACCCGCGCTGGGTACGTGTGGAGTTGGAGGGGCCGCTGCGAGAGCAGGTCGCGCTGTGTTCGAGCGGACGCGTCGTGCGAGTGGGTAGATTTCTTGACCCGGCTGGCCGGCGGCGTTTCGCAAGCGAGCTTTCCTGGTGTTTGGAGCTTGGGTTGCCACCCCATGTTCCGTGAGCCTCGCACCGGGGCAGAGTGGAATCTGTAAATTGTGGGACAACCAAAAATGAAAATGTTGAATAAGACATTGGCAGGTTTGCTGGCGGCAGGTTCTCTCCTCGCCCTCAGTCAAACGGCCCAGGCAGTGGAAGACATGCCGGGCGGCCCCGCAGTACGTCAACTGAATCTCGCGCCCCCGGTCACCAAGATCGCTGCCGAGATCCATTGGCTGCACTGGATGATGCTGGTCATCTGTATCGTGATCTTCATCGGCGTGTTCGGGGTGATGTTCTACTCCATTTTCAAGCACCGTAAGTCGGTCGGCCACAAGCCGGCGACGTTCCACGAAAGCACCACGGTTGAAATCATCTGGACCATCGTGCCGTTCCTGATCGTGATCGGGATGGCGCTGCCGGCCACCAAGGCCGTGGTCGCGATGAAGGACACCACCAATTCTGACCTCACCATCAAGGCCACCGGCTACCAGTGGAAGTGGGGTTACGACTACCTGAAGGGCGAAGGCGAGGGCATTTCGTTCCTCTCCACGCTCACCACCCCGCGAGACCAGATCAACAACCAGGCGCCCAAGAGCACCACGTACCTGATCGAAGTCGACAACGAGCTGGTTGTGCCGGTCAACCGCAAAGTGCGCATCGTCACCACTGCCAATGACGTGATCCACTCGTGGATGATCCCGGCGTTTGGCGTGAAGCAGGATGCGATTCCGGGCTTCGTGCGCGACGCGTGGTTCAAGGCTGAGAAGGTTGGCATGTACCGCGGCCAGTGCGCCGAACTGTGCGGCAAGGAACATGCCTTCATGCCGATCGTCGTGCGTGTCGTTTCGCAGGAGGACTACACCAAGTGGGTCGACGGTAAAAAGAAGGAAATGGCCGCCAAGGCGGACGATCCGACGAAGACCTACACGCTGGACGAACTGAAGTCGCGCGGCGAGAAGGTCTACGCCGCCAACTGCGCGGTCTGCCACCAGCCGAACGGCAAGGGCGGCGGTCCGTTCCCGGCGCTCGACGGCTCGAAGATCGCCAACGGCCCGCTGGCCGACCACGTTGGCATCGTGCTGCACGGCAAGGCTGCAATGCCGCCCTGGGCTTCGGCGCTCAACGACGTGGAAATCGCTGCCGTTGTCACGTATGAGCGGAACAACTGGGGCAACCACACCGGTGATCTGCTGCAGCCGTCGCAAGTGAAGGACGCGCGCGGCGGCAAGATGCCTGAAGGCGGCGCCAAGACTGCCGCCACGCAAGCCCCCGGCAACGCTAGCTGATTGATCGTCTGCGTGACGAAAAAAATCCAAGGAGTTCGTTGATGAGCACCGCTGTTACGCACCCGCAAGATCACGCGCACGGTCATGGAGACGACCACGCGCACGACCATCCGCACGGCTGGCGCCGGTGGCTGTTTGCGACCAACCATAAGGACATCGGTACGCTGTACCTGCTGTTCTCGTTCATGATGCTGCTCTCGGGCGGCACGCTGGCACTGCTGATCCGCCTGGAGCTGTTCCAGCCCGGCCTGCAGTTCTTCCATCCCGAGCTGTTCAATCAGTTCACCACGCTGCATGGCCTGATCATGGTGTTCGGCGCGATCATGCCGGCCTTCGTGGGCTTTGCGAACTGGATGATCCCGCTGCAGGTCGGCGCCTCCGACATGGCCTTTGCGCGGATGAACAACTTCAGCTTCTGGCTGCTGCCACCGGCGGCCATTCTGCTGGTGGGCTCGTTCTTCGCACCGGGCGGCGCCACGGCTGCCGGCTGGACGCTCTACGCACCGCTGTCGGTACAGATGGGTCCTGGCATGGACATGGCGATCTTCGCGGTGCACATCATGGGCGCCTCGTCGATCATGGGCGCGATCAACATCATCGTGACCATCCTGAACATGCGCGCCCCCGGCATGACGCTGATGAAGATGCCGATGTTCTGCTGGACGTGGCTGATCACGGCGTACCTGCTGATCGCCGTGATGCCGGTGCTGGCAGGCGCGATCACCATGGTGCTGACCGACCGCCACTTCGGCACGAGCTTCTTCTCAGCAGCCGGTGGCGGCGACCCTGTGATGTACCAGCACATCTTCTGGTTCTTCGGGCACCCCGAGGTGTACATCATGATCTTGCCGGCGTTCGGTATCGTCAGCCAGATCGTGCCGGCCTTCGCGCGCAAGCCGCTGTTCGGCTACAGCTCGATGGTGTACGCCACCGCATCGATCGCCATCCTGTCGTTCATCGTGTGGGCGCACCACATGTTCACGACCGGTATGCCCGTCACCGGCCAGCTGTTCTTCATGTACGCGACGATGCTGATCGCGGTGCCGACCGGCGTGAAGATCTTCAACTGGGTGGCCACGATGTGGCGCGGCTCGATGACGTTCGAGACGCCGATGTTGTTTGCGATCGGCTTCATCTTCGTGTTCACGGTGGGCGGTTTCACGGGCCTGATCCTGGCCGTGGCCCCGATCGACATCCAGCTGCAGGACACGTATTACGTGGTGGCGCACTTCCACTACGTGCTGGTGGCCGGTTCGCTGTTCGCGCTGTTCGCGGGCTTCTATTACTGGGGTCCGAAGTGGTCGGGCTACATGTACAGCGAGACGCGCGGCAAGATCCACTTCTGGGGTTCGATGATCACCTTCAACCTCACGTTCTTCCCGATGCACTTCCTGGGCCTGGCCGGCATGCCGCGCCGCTATGCGGATTACCCGCAGCAGTTCGCCGATTTCAATGCGATTGCATCGATCGGTGCCCTGGGCTTCGGCCTGATGCAGGTGTATTTCTTCTTCTTCGTGGTGCTGCCGTCGTATCGCGGTGGCGAGAAGGCCGCCGACAAGCCGTGGGATGGTGCGGAAGGCCTGGAGTGGACCGTGCCCTCGCCGGCGCCGTTCCACACCTTTGAAGAACCGCCGCACGTGAAGTAATTCAAGGTGTCGCGGGGCCGGTCAGTGCCGGCCCCCGACGCGGTGATCCTCCGGACAACCATGTCGAATCCAGAAAAAAGCCCAACGCCCGAGCAACGCGCTGCAAACCGTCGCTTGGCATTCATCCTTGGCACCATCGCGTTGGTTTTTTTTCTGGGTGTGATCTTCAAGCGCGTCGTGTTTGGCGGTTAGCCGGCACGTGGCCGCTGAACCAAGACTGCATATGAGCCAGGCACCGAACCCCAACGACAAGACCATTGAACGCGGGCTAAACCGCTCCATGCTCGGCAAGCTGGCCGTCGTGGTCGTGATGATGTTCGGTTTTGGCTACGCGATGGTGCCGCTGTACAAGAAGATCTGCGAGGTCACCAACATCAACGTGCTGAACACGCGCGATGAGGACGGCGGCGCGCTACGCAACTCGCAGGTCGATACATCGCGCACGATCACGGTGGAATTCGATTCGAACAGCCAGGGGCCGTTCCGCTTCCGCCCGGTCAAGAACAGCATGGATGTGCACCCCGGCGAGATCAGCCAGATCGTCTACGAGGTGGTGAACAAAGAGGGGCGCACGGTGGAGGCGCAGGCCATCCCCAGTTACGCGCCCAAGCAGGCAACCGAGTTCTTCAAGAAGATCGAGTGTTTCTGTTTCAAGCAGCAGACGCTGACGGCCAATGAATCCCGTGAGATGCCGGTGGTGTTTGTGATTGATCCGGATCTTCCCAAGGACGTGAAGACGATCACCTTGTCCTACACTTTCTTTGAAATCCACGCACCGGCGGCCATCACGCCGACGATGCCGACGAAAGGAACGTAAGGGAACGTGAGGACATGGACGACCTGAAGGAAGCGACCAAGCGACGCGCATCGTTCGCGCAGACGATGAAGGCGGTGTTCTGGTCCTTCTTCGGGGTGCGCAAAGGCCGTGATCATGACCAAGACATGGCGCAGTTGAACCCTGTGCACGTGATCATCGCGGGCGTGTTGGCGGCGGTGCTGTTTGTCGTCACGCTATTGCTGATCGTGCGGGCGGTGGTGGGTTGAGCAGTGGATTGAGGAGACGGCCTACGTAGTCGGCAGGACAGGCCGGGCAGCACCAGAGTGGATTCTTAAAAAAACAGAGCTGGAGAAAAACAGATGAGTGCGAATCGAGCGAATGCTCCGTACTACTTCGTGCCTGGGCCGTCGCGGCATCCGATTTCGGCGAGCATCGGTCTGCTGATCGTGCTGCTGAGCTCAGCGGCGTGGGTGAACGCGCAGCCGTGGGCGCCGTGGACATTCCTGGTTGGCCTGCTGTGGTTCCTCTTTGTGCTACGTGCGTGGTTTGCCGATGCCATCTCCGAATCCGAGGGCGGCAAGTACGGCGACCGTGTGGACGCCTCGTTCCGCTGGTCGATGAGCTGGTTCATCTTTTCGGAAGTGATGTTCTTCGCGGCGTTCTTCGGCGCGCTGTTCTATGCCCGCACCATCGCCATGCCGTGGCTGGGCGATCTGAACAACAAGCTGCTGTGGCCCGATTTCAACGCGCTGTGGCCGAACGCCGGCCCCGCCGGCACGGTGTCGCCGTTCACGACGATGGGGCCGTGGCCGATTCCGACCATCAACACGGCGCTGCTGCTGACCTCGGGTGTGACGCTCACCTGGGCGCACCATGCGCTGCGTGAGGGCAAGCGTGCGCAGGTCATCCAGGGTCTGCTGCTGACGATCATCCTGGGCTTCACGTTCATGGGCTTCCAGGCGTTCGAATACATCCACGCGTATCACGAACTGAACCTGAAGCTGACGTCCGGTATCTACGGTTCGACGTTCTTCCTGCTGACGGGCTTCCACGGCTTCCACGTGACCATGGGTGCGATCATGCTGTCGGTGGTGCTGGGCCGTGTGATCAAGGGGCACTTCACGCCCGAGCACCACTTCGCGTTTGAAGGTGCCGCGTGGTACTGGCACTTTGTGGACGTGGTCTGGTTGGGCCTGTACGTGGTGGTGTACTGGCTTTAAAGGGTTCGGCGGGGCGACGTGCGCGTCGCCCGCGATTCACCAATGCCGCAGACGGGGCACCGCTGCGGCGTTTTCGTTTTAGAGCCGCCTTTAGTGGCGCTTATTGGCTCATGGGGATGCCAGTGCTATGAATCCACCCCAACCGGTTCGCCACCAGAATGAAGATGAACAGCGCAATCGAAAAGCCGACGCGGAACATCAATGAGCGGACGGTGCGGTTGCTGTGGCCTTTGTCGCGCATCAGGAAGAACAACGCGGAAGCAAGGCTGCCGAGAATCAGCAGAAACGCAATGGCAACGACGATGCGCATGGAGTTGGAAGGGTTGGAAATGGGTATCGACGATTATCTCACCGGGTTGCTGCGTGGATGGGTGCAATGACCGTGCGTGTGCCAATGCGCCAGTGGTTTGCGCCCGTACCGATGCTGGCGGGTGTGGTGCTGATTGTGCTGACGTGCGTGCTGGGCCGCTGGCAGCTGTCGCGCGCGCAGGAGCGCATCGACCGGCAGGCGCGCATTGAAGCGCTGCAGAATGCGCCCGCGCAACGCATCACCGCGCAGCCCGTGGCGGCCGATGCGGTGCTGTATCGGCCTGTACTGTTGCGGGGGACGTTTGACGTGGCGCACACGGTGTTGCTCGAGAATCGGCCGCACGTTGTGCATGGCGTTTCACAGCCGGGGTTCGAAGTGCTGATTCCACTGATGCTGGAGGGCGCGGGCGGGCCGGTTGGGCCACATGCGGTGTTGGTCAATCGGGGCTGGCTGCCGCGCGATCCGATGGACCGCACACGCATCGCGCCGTACATCACGCCGGCGGGCGTTGTGCAGGTCGAAGGTATGGCGGTGCCCCATGCGAGCCGCGTGTTCAGCTTGGGCTCGAAGAACGGCGCAGGTGAAGTCGGCCAGCGACTTAGGCAGAATATCGACCTCGACGCGTTCTCGCGCGAAATCGGCGTGCCGCTCCAACCGTTTGTGGTCGAGCAGGAATCCGACGCACAAGACGGCCTAGTGCGCGATTGGCCGCGCGCAGACTTGGGCGCCGACCGTAATTACGGCTACGCATTCCAGTGGTTTGCGATGGCGGCAGCGGTGCTGGGGCTGATGGTCTTCTACAGTGTGCGACGTTATCGTCGCTTGGCGGCTGCCTCAGGGCCCGTCTGAAAACGAACTCACGTTGCGGCTTAGTGCCGCAGCTACATGCATTAGGAATCACATGGTGAATCAGGAGTCCACACCCGGCGCGCCTGGCGCGATCGGGGTGTCTGAAGACCCGCGCATCGACGCGCGGACGCGCCGCGGCCGCTTGATGATGCTGTTCCTGCTGCTCGTGTGCGCCTCGCCGGTGATTGCGTCCTACCTTGCCTATTACGTCTTCACGCCCGCTGGCGGCAAGGCGGCGTACGGTACGTTGGTGGAGCCGCAGCGCCCCATCCCGACGGGCCTGATGGTGCAGGACGAGCATGGCGCTGAAGTACCGCTCGCCAGTCTCAAGGGCAAGTGGCTGCTGGTCTCGGTGGACGGCAGCGCTTGCGACGACAATTGCGCGCGCAAGCTTTTCACCATGCGCCAATTGCGTATCGGCCAGGGTCCGGACCGCGACCGCATCGTCCCCGTATGGCTCGTGACAGACCGCGGCCAGATCGACCCGCGCCTGCTTAAGGCCTATAACGATGATTACGCCGCCGTGCGTTTCCTGCACGCACCTGAGCTGCCGAAGGATTGGCTGGCCGACGGCAAGACCCTGCCGGCTGACCATCTTTTCCTGGTGGATCCGCTTGGCAACCTGATGATGCAATTCCCGAAAGACCCCGACCCGAAGAAGGTGCGTGGCGATCTGACGCGGCTGCTGAAGTATTCGCGCATCGGATAAGCCATGCTGCTGCAACTTGCTTCCATTGGCATCCTGATCGCGCTGATCCCGCTGGGCTACGTGCTGGTCAAGGGAGATCGCAACAAGTACCGCAAGTTGGTGTGGATCACGGCGTTCCTGACGCTCGACCTCATCATGTTCGGCAGCTTTACGCGCCTGACGGATTCTGGCCTCGGTTGCCCGGACTGGCCCGGCTGCTACGGCACCTCCAACCCGTTTCACGCACGTGATGACATCCACGCCGCTCAGACCGCAATGCCCAGCGGCCCTGTCACGTGGATGAAGGCTTGGATCGAGATGACGCACCGCTATTTCGCGATGGCGGTGGGCGTGCTCATCATCACGCTGGTGGTGGTGGCGTGGGTCAAGCGCCGCGAACTCAAGCAATCTCCCTGGTATGCGACAGCCGTGCTGGCGCTGGTGTGCGTGCAGGGCGCGTTCGGTAAATGGACTGTCACGCTCAAGCTGCAGCCATCGATTGTGGTGACGCATTTGCTGCTCGGCATGTCGCTGCTTGCGGCATTGATCTGGCTCGGCAGCAAGAACGATGCGCCGCGCTTTGTCGATAGTCGTGGTGCATCGCTGCGCGTGCCAGCGGCGATCGGGCTGGCGTTGCTCGTCGTGCAGATCGCGCTCGGCGGCTGGGTCAGTACCAACTACGCCGTGCTCGCCTGCACCGACTTTCCCCTCTGCAACGGCCAATGGGTGCCGGCGATGGATTTTGCGCATGGCTTTACGTTCTGGCGTGAACTCGGCCGTACGGCGGGCGGCGATTTCATTTCGCATGACGCGCTGGTCGCGATCCACTGGACGCACCGCGTGTTCGCTGTCGTCGTGCTGAGCTACCTGGCTTGGCTGGGCGTGCGCGCACGTCGCATTGACGGTATTGGCCGCGTGGCCACTGCCCTGCTGATTGTGCTGGCCGTGCAGCTTGCGACTGGTTTGTCCAATATCGTGCTCGGCTGGCCGCTGCTGGCCGCCGTGGCCCACAACGGCGGTGCGGCAGTGCTGCTGTTGCTGATGGTGCGTTTGCATTACCTGATCGGCCTAGCGCAAGCGCGCGTACCGATCTCTGCGGCAGTGGCCGCTGTTTGACTGAGTTCTATGAATACCGTGGCATCCCCAACAACTTCCACTCAACTCTCTGGCTGGCGACACACCGCGTCCCAATACGCGGCGCTCACCAAGCCGCGCGTGACACAGCTCGCCGTGTTCTGCGCTGTGATCGGCATGTTCCTGGCCACGCCGGGCATGGTGCCGTGGCCGGTGCTGATTGGCGGCGCAGTCGGCATCTGGCTGTTTGCGGGCGCCGCTTTTGCCATTAACTGCCTGGTTGAGCGCAAGATCGACGCGATGATGCGCCGCACGGCGTGGCGCCCGTCCGCCAGCGGCGAGCTGGGCACGCGCCAGATCTTGCTGTTCTCGCTAGTGCTGGGCGGCGCGGGCATGTGGACGCTCCACACGTTCGCCAACGACCTGACGATGTGGCTGACCTTCGCCACCTTCATCGGCTACGCGATCATCTACACGCTGCTGCTCAAGCCGGCCACGCCGCAGAACATTGTCATTGGCGGCCTGTCAGGCGCGATGCCGCCGGCGCTGGGCTGGGCGGCGGTCGCCAACAGCGTACCGGCCGAGGCGTGGATTCTGGTGCTGATCATCTTCACCTGGACGCCGCCGCATTTCTGGGCGCTCGCGCTGTACCGCCGCGCCGATTACGCCAAGTCCGGCCTGCCCATGCTGCCGATCACCCACGGTGAGAAATACACGCTGCTGCACATCCTGCTGTACACGCTCATCATGATCGCCGCGACCATCCTGCCGTTCGTCTATGGCATGAGCGGCGTCATCTACCTGGCAACGGCGCTGGTGCTCGGCTTCGGCTTCCTCGCGTATGCGTGGCGCATGTACCGCAATTACTCCGACGCACTGGCGCAGAAGACTTTCCGCTACTCGATCGTCTATCTCTCGATCCTGTTTGCCGCGCTGCTGGTGGACCACTACTTCAAGTTCGGTCCGTCGCTCACCCAAAGCGCGGCGCTGTGACGCTGTGCGGTAGGCGCGCCGTTGGCGTTACCCTAGGCGGTCCGCTCTCAACATGATGACCATGCTCTCCTTCCGATACTTCCGTGCCGTGCTGTTTGCCGCGCTGGCCGCCACCGTGTTGGCGCTCGCGGCATGCAGCGACAAGCCCGCGTTTAAGAACCTCGACATCACCGGCTCCAAGAGCTTCGGCACCGATTTCTCGCTCACCGACCACACCGGCAAGCGCCGTACGCTCGAAGACTTTCGTGGCAAGGTCGTCGTGATGTTCTTCGGCTACACGCATTGCCCCGACGTCTGCCCGACCACGCTGGCCGAACTGCGCGCCGTGATGGACACCCTCGGCAAGGACGCCGACCGCGTACAGGTGCTCTTCGTCACCGTCGACCCCGAGCGCGATACGCAAGACCTGCTGGCGAAGTACGTGCCGGCGTTCGACTCGCGCTTCATCGGTCTGCGCCCGGCCAACGACGCCGAACTCAAGAAGGTCGCCTCCGACTTCAAGGTGTTCTACAGCAAGGTGCCGGGCAGCTCGCCTGACAACTACACGATGGATCACACCGCCGGCAGCTACATGTTCGATCCGAAGGGCAACCTGCGCCTGTTCATCAAACACGGCCAGGGCCCCGAGCCGATTGCACACGACATCAAGCAGTTGCTGGCCGACTGAACTGTCGCCGGCGCCCAAAGAAAAAGCCCGCCAACTTGGCGGGCTTCTTTTTTGCGGCGAGGGTAGCTTAGGCAAACGCCTGCAGCGCACCCTTCATCTTCTTCATCGCGGCCGATTCGATCTGACGGATGCGTTCGGCCGACACGCCAAACTCGTCAGCCAACTCGTGCAGCGTGGCGCCGCCCGATCCGTCGTCGTTCACGTTCAGCCAGCGGGCTTCGATGATGCGGCGGCTGCGGTCGTCCAGCTTGGCCAGCGCCGTTTCGATGCCTTCGCTTTGCATGCGATCCTGGCTGCGCGACTCGATCACACGGGTCGGCTCGTTGTGCGTGTCGGCCAGGTAGGCGATCGGGGCGTACGACTCTTCGCCGTCGTCCATTTGGCCTTCCAGCGCGATGTCACCGCCCGAGAGGCGCGTTTCCATCTCGCGCACTTCGGCGCCCTTGACGTTAAGTTCGGCCGCCACGGCGTCGATCTCGTCCGACGTGAAGGTCGCCTGCGCGTCCTGCTTGTGGCTGCGCAGGTTGAAGAACAGCTTGCGCTGGGCCTTGGTGGTGGCCACCTTGACCATGCGCCAGTTCTTCAGGATGTACTCGTGCATCTCGGCCTTGATCCAGTGCATCGCGTACGAGACGAGACGCACGCCTTGATCCGGGTCGAAGCGCTTGACGGCCTTCATCAGACCGATGTTGCCTTCCTGGATCAGGTCGGCATGCGGCAGGCCGTAGCCGAGGTAGCCGCGGGCGATCGACACGACCAGGCGCAGATGCGAAAGCACCAGGCGGCGGGCCGAATCGATGTTGCCGGTGTTACGGTAGTCACGGGCGAGGTGTTGCTCTTCCTCGGCCGACAGCATCGGCACCCGGTTGACGCTCTGGATATAGGCGTCGATGTTGCCCAGGTTGCCGGGGAACGCCAGCGCCCATCCATTACCGGCGTTGCCGGACGGCTGGGTGGCGATTGCGGAAACGGTATTCACGGGAATGACTGCGTTCACTCAGGACTCCTGTCGAAATCCAGTGGAGGTTTGGAAAGGCATCTTAGCACTCCAACCGGATGAGTGCTAATAGGACATTTTTGTCCGGTTGATAGTTCCGGTGAATCAGGGGGTTCGTGTCAATAGTGTCATGTTTGCGTCGCACCAAAACATGCCGCGCACCCAGTCATAGACCGCCGCCAGCGCTGTCGGTTCGCGCTCAGGCGGCAGTGTTACGGCCACGTGACTTGGCCCAATAGAGTGCGCGATCCGCCTCGCGCAAAGCGACGTCGGCGTCATGAACCTCCGGGCCCGGGCAGGCCACGCCAATGCTGGCCGTCACATGCAAGACCACGTCGCCAGACAGGACCATCGGCGGCCGGATGGCGCTGACGACCTTCTGTGCTGTGTGCAGCGCATCATCGGGGGTGTCGATGGGGTCGAGCAGGATGACGAATTCATCACCTGCCAGGCGGGCGACGGTGTCGGTGCGGCGCACGGCCCGCTGCAGGCGATGGGCGACTTCCACCAGCACGGAATCGCCGGTGGCGTGGCCGTAGGTGTCGTTGATGTGCTTGAAGTGATCCACGTCGAGGTACAGCACGGCCATCGGCGCGGGCTGGCGCCGACGGCGTTCCAGGGCGCCACGCAGACGCTCGTACAGCTCGTAGCGGTTGGGCAGGCCGGTGAGCGCGTCAAAGCGGGCCATGCGTGAGAGTTCCATCTCGCTGCGCTTGGCTTCGGTCACGTCTTGCACGAAGGCGTAGACGCCGCAGCGCCCCGCGTCGGAATCCGACTCTGCGGCATCGGGAACGAGATGACCGCGCAGATACCGCGTGCGGTGCCGGGGGCCGTGCATGTGCGGCTTTTCGTACCAGGGCGCGTTGATTTCAAATTCCACCGTTTCGCCCTGCACGGCACGCGCCAGATACGGCGCAAGCTGCGCGTAGGTGCCGGGGGTGAAGACCTGCGCGGCATGCTGGCCGAAGACTTCGTCGGGCGTGCGCTGCAGCCAACGCGCGTGGGTGGCGTTGCAGAAGGTGAAGATGCCATCCGGACTGATATGCGAGACCAGCAGCGGCGCATTGTCGAGCACCAGCTTGAGCGCGCGTTCGCTGCGCGCCAGGGCCAGTTCGGCGCTGGTGCGCGCGGTGAGGTCTTGCAGCACCGAGAAGTAGCCGCGCAGCGTGCCGCGGTCGTCGTAATCGGGGAAGTAGTGGCCGCTGAGATAGCGCGGCGTGCCGGTCCGCATGGAGGTGATCTCGAACTGCACCGGGTAGCCGGCCAGCACCTCGGTCATGTAGGGCAGCAGCGTGCGGTAGTCCTCGGGGCTGTAGATGTCGCGCACGGGGTGGTCGAGCATGTCGTCTTCGGTGCGACCGAAGGCTTCCAGCAGGGTGCGGCTGGCAAAGCGGATGATGCCGTCCGGGTCGACATAGCTGAGCTGCGCGGGCACGTTGTCGGCCACCAGGCGCAGTTGCTCGCGGCTGGCGCGCAGGGCGTCACGCCGGCGCTCCAGGCTCTCATTGGCGGTGCGCAGCGCGCGTTCGGAGGCAGCCAGCCGGTTGGCGAACGGCCGCACTGTGAGCCGGATCGCCAGCACGCTGCCGACCATCAGACACAGCATGAGCGCTACGAGCCGCTCGAACTGCACGCGCATGGGGGCATACAGCTCGGCGCTGGCGATCTTGCTGATCAGCGCCAGGCCGGTGTGGCCGATGGGCGTGTAGCCGAATGACGTCGGCATGCCGTGGATGTCCTGCCACTGGCCAAAACCGGCGTGTCCTGCCAGCGCCAGGCGTGACGGCAGCGGCTGGTGGCCAGCCATCAGCGGGGGAAGTTCAAAGACGTACGCGTCAAAGCGCTGCGGAAACGACATGGCACGTCCGCGCGCATCGAAGCCGGACATGGCCAGGGTTTCCGTCACGCCTTCACCTTGCACCTTGGTGTAGCGGGCGGTCATGTGCGCGAGCGGTTGTTCGGTGACGAGCCAACCAACCTGCACGCCATCGGCCAGTATTGGCGTTTCGGTGCGCATCGCAAAGCCGTGTACCCATTGCAGCGTGATGCGCTCGGGCGCAAGGCCGGCGTGCAGCGCGATGGCAAGTTCAGGGTGTGCCGCCTGCGTGCCGAGGCTGACCACGCTGGTGCCATCGAGCGTGCGCAGTTGCAGATACGAATAGCCCTGCTCGCGAAAAGCCTCCAGGGCACTGGCGCCGCGCAGCCGCGCGCCGTTGTCGGCGGGGTGGCGCACCGCCTCTTGTATGCGGATGACGGCAGCGATCATGCGCGGGTTTTCCGCGCGCATGGCCAGCACCTGATCGAACTCTTCGGCGTAGCTCGACAGCGCGCGTGCCCGCGTGGTGCCGAATGTTGTGCTGGCGCTGTCCACCTGGATGATGAACGCGGTCACGGTGGCACACACGCCGGCCAGCACCACGCAGCCGCTGCTGATCCACACGATGGTGTCTTCAGGCGACAACCGGATGCGCAACAGGCCCGGGTGCCGGGCCATGGCCGCACAGACCACGCCCGCCAGCGCCAGCAACGTGCAGATGGCGGCCACGTCGGAAGCCCGCCACATCAACCAGGCGGGGTACAGGTATTCGAGCGCCATGGCGCGACCGAGCAGATCGCCCACGCACAGCAGTACTGCGGCACCCAGCAGCGCCCACAACCACTGCGCACGCCGTGGCTGCTTCAGTGTCGGTACGAGGCTCAGCGCCCCACCCGCAGCCGCCAGGGCCAGCGCGTGGCTCGGGTGGATGGCCCCGATCCAGCCGGTCCGCCAACGGTGCTCCAGCCAGAGGTGTACGTTGGGAAAGTCCAGCGCGACGGGCCAACCGGTGGCCGCTTCCATCAGGCGCAGCCCGCACAACAGCGCGACCACGCCGCCCGCCAGGCGTGCAGCCCAATCTGCCCAGCGCGCCCCGGGCCGCAGCGTGCCCACCACCAGCGCGACCAGCCCTGTGCCCAGCAACGTCAGATGCAGCCCCGTGGCGAACACGATCACCAGCCGATCGCCGCCAAGCATCACCGCCCAGGGCCAATGCAGCAGCCAGCCGACCATGACTGTCAGCCCGAAGAGCGTGAGAAGCGAGCCGATGCCACCAGCAACGGCAGCAAGCGGGCGGCGAGAAACCATGTAGTGGATGTGTCTGTGGGGCCGTCCGGGACGAACGTGTCCCACCCGGAAGATCGGCGAAAAACCGCGCCGCTTGAGCCTTTTGCGGGAAACCCGCCGGGTCTGGGCCCATGTCTGCAATGTGGTGTGATCGATGCACCCGCCAAAGCGACCTACCCCGCACCCGCAGTGTCGTCACGCAAGTTGGCTACACTGCCCGGACATCGTAAAAACTGTTGAGGAGTCGACATGACCATCGTCGTCAGCAAGGACACCGAAGGCCTGTTTCGCCACAAGGTCACCTTTCCCGAGGGCGTGACGTACACCGACGTGCCCAAGCCGACGGGGGAGGGCAGCGCGCCCGACCCACATGCCTACTTCGATGCCGCCTTGGCCAGTTGCAAGGCGCTGACCGTCACGCTCTACGCGCGCCAGCGCAAATACCCGCTCGACTCCATCGACGTGGCCGTCGAGCACGACAACACCCTGGAGCGCCAGGGCCGCTACAAGCTGCGCACCGTGCTGACTCTGCACGGCGACCTGACCGACGAGCAGCGCGCGGACCTGCTGCGCGTGGCCGGCAAGTGCCCGGTCCACAAGCTGATGACCGAGGTCGAGATCAGCGTCGATACCGAACTTGCCGAACGCACCTGAGCCAGGGAGAGCATCACCATGACGTCCATCCAGCACATCATCGGCCCGCACGTGCGCGACCTCGGCGGCTTCTCGGTCAAGCGCGTGCTGCCCTCGGCCGCGCGCCAGACGGTGGGCCCGTTCATCTTCTTCGACCACATGGGCCCGGTGGATTTTCCTGCCGGCGAAGGCATCGACGTGCGCCCGCATCCGCACATCGGGCTGGCCACCGTCACGTACCTCTTTGAAGGCAGCATGGTCCACCGCGACAGCCTCGGCAGCGTGCAGACCATTGTCCCGGGTGACGTGAACTGGATGACTGCCGGCAATGGCATCGCCCATTCCGAACGCTCGTCGCCCGAAGCGCGTGAGAAGGGCGCCCGCCTGCATGGCATCCAGACCTGGGTGGCGCTGCCGAAGGATCAGGAAAAGGTGGCTGCCAGCTTTGCGCACCACGCTGCCAGCACCCTGCCCAAGCTCGAATGCCCCGGCGTGCAGGGTGTGGTGATTGCGGGCGATGCATTCGGGCTGACGTCGCCCGTGAAGGTGAATTCGCGCACGCTGTACGTGGCGCTGGAGCTGGCGGCCGGCGCATCGCTGGTGATTCCGCCCGAACATGCGGACCGCGGTCTGTATCTCGTCGACGGCGCAGTCACGATCGACGGCGAGGCGCTCGACCCGCACCACCTCGCCGTGCTGGAGCCGGGCGGCGACGTGACGCTTGTCGCGCAGGTGTCGTCACGCGTGATGCTGCTGGGCGGCGACCCGACCGACGGCCACCGCCACATCTACTGGAACTTCGTTGCCAGCGACAAGGCCGACATTGACGACGCCAAGCAGCGCTGGGAGGCAGACGCCTTCGCCCATGTGCCCGGCGAGACCGAGCGCATTCCGCTGCCGTCCAAGTAAGACCGAAAGACCGACGATCGATCAGGCAGCCTGCGCCGGTCGTGCACACCGCACGATCGCGCGGACCTGCTTGGCGATCGGCTCCGGCACCGGCTGCGTGCCGTCGAGCACCGCTGCAATCCACCGCGCCGTGGCGGCCACATCGGTACCCGCAGGCAATTCGGGCGGCGCATCGCTCGACCCTTCCACCGCCTCGATCACCGTTTCATGCATGCCGTCGTGCAGCCACTCCACTGCGCTGCCGCGCCGCGCGTCGGCCACTGCTTCGCCTTCTGTGCCGCGTGCCAGCAGCACGTTGGCCGGATGGCGCAGGAAGTAATCGGTGAGCGTGTCGCGGTATTCGGGGTGCGTGTAGCTGACCAGCCGCAGCGCCTCGTGCGGCGCGTGACCGCCGATGGGCTGCAGCATTTTCACCACCGTGTGCGCCGAGTTGCGCAGGCCGACGATCTCGCGCTTGTCGAGCAGCGCGGTCAGCTCGGGTGAGAGCACGTCGATCGGCACATAGGCGAGCCGATCGTTTTCCAGCCGCTCGCGCGCTTCGTCCATGTGTTCGCAGATGGGCCAACCCAGCGCTTCAAACAGCGCGGCCGTGGTGATGCGGCCGTCGAAGCGGCGGATGCCGTGGACCAGCACCGGCACGCCTTCACGCGCCAGGAGTTTCGCCAACAGCGGCACCAGGTTCGGTTGGCGGCGCGCGCCGTTATAGCTGGGGACGACGACCGGCAGCGCATGCTCTGGTGTATCCGGCGCCGGCAGGGGGCGGCAGTGCGCGTGGGTGGCTTCCAGCATGCCGTCGAGCTCTTCCGGGGTTTCGCCCTTGATGCGGTAGGCCATGAGGATGGCGCCCAGCTGCACGTCGGCGATGCGGCCTTCCAGCATGGCGGTGAATAGGGCGCGCGCGTCGTGCTTGACGAGGGCGCGGGCGCCGTCTGCGCCGCGGCCGATTTCCTTGATGAAGCGGGCGGCGGGGAAGGGGCCGTTTGCGAAGGCTTCCTCAGCGGCGTTGTCGGGGAGGATGGGGGGAGCGGGCATGGGTTTGGTGCGGGGTTGATGGCGTGGTGAGGATCATAGCGCTGTGGGTTGCGCTGGCGCCATGGTGGGTTCGCTTTGCTTTTGTGTTGGTGGTCCATCCCCTGTTTCATCCCCTGCCGGGGCTGAGTCACTTTCTTTGGTCTTGCCCAAAGAAAGTAACCAAAGAAATGCGCGCCCGAGATGGCGACCCCCTCCTTGAATTTCTGTCGCAGGGAGGGAAGGGAGGCAAACTCGCTTCGCTCAGACAGGCCTCCCTTCCTTTTTCCTCCCAGCAACAGAAATTCAAGGCGCCATCTAGGGCAGGAACGGCAACGGCCAAACCGGCGGTCGGTGGGGCGTGGCGCTGCGTTTGTCGGCGACAGCGCCCCGGTGCTCGGTGTTATGAGCTCATGGCGGCTGGGTCCATCCACACGGCTTCCCAGATGTGATCGTCTAGGTCGGCTAGGGCGCGGTTGTACATGAATCCCAAGTCCTGCTTCGGGTTGATGTCTGCTGTGCCGCCGCACTTGGCTGCAGCGTCGTTCATCCGGTCCACGGCGTCTTTGCTGTCGCACGTCAGGGCCAGCATCACTTCGCTGGTTCCCTTTGCCGGGAGCGGGCGGGTGGTGAAGGTTTGCCACTTCGCGTGCGTGAGCAGCATCACGAAGATGGTGTCGCTCCACACCATGCAGGCGGCAGTGTCATCGGTGAATTGCGGGTTGTTCTTGAAGCCGAGAGCCTCATAGAACGCTTTGGACTTCTGCAGGTTTGCGACCGGAAGGTTCACAAAGATCGACGTGGTCATGACAGGTCTCCTCGATTGGGGACAAGCACCGCGCTTGCCTGGCGCAAAGATACGGGCGCCGCGTCCGGTGACGCATTGACTATTGGTAAGACGCAAACCGCAGTGCTGCTTATCCCACACCCAACGCAATGGCCTTCCGCAGGCGGCTCAGGCTTTCCGGGGTGATGCCGAGCCACGCGGCGATGTGGTGCTGCCTCAGGCGTCTGTGCAAATCGGGTTCCCTGCTGATGAAGTCCCGATAGCGTTGCATCGCGTTGTCGCGGCGAAAGCCGATCTCGATCGGTTCCTTTTCGATGATCCAGTGGCGCTCCATATAGCGCATGTAGAAGGCTGCGATATCGGGGAACCGGGTCGTCAGCGATCGGAACGCAGCGAAGTCGTACTCCAAGACGCTGGAGTCTTCGATGGCCGTGATCGTGGACGGGCTGGGTTTGCCCTGCAGCGTCGCACTGACCGACGCAGCAATCCGGCCTTCCGGAAAAAAGTACTTGATGGCCATGTCTCCCTCCGGGCCCGTACAGTGCTGGAAGAACAAGCCCTCAAGGACAAAGGCAAACCGGGTCGGCACCTCCCCCGCAACGACCAGCGACTCGTCTTTGCGGTACTGCCTGGGTTGCAGCAAAGAAGCCCAGGCCCGCTCCGCCTCTTCCGAGATTTCCGCGTAGGTCCGGACCTTGTTGAAGAATGCATCGGTATTCACGCCACCCCTCTCCATGTGCAAAGTGAACCGCTCGAGGCTTCGAAGAAGCAGGAGAACCGGTTCGCCCAGCATTTGTAGCAGATGAGACCGACGGCGTCGCGACACCGCCAAACCCGCGACGGTTTGGCCTTTGCCGTACCTGCCCTAGATGGCGCTTTGAATTTCCGTAAGCGGGCGGAAAAAGGAAGGAGGCTTGTCTGAGCGAAGCGAGTTTGCCTCCTTCCCCGCACGGTTACGGAAATTCAAGGAGGGGGTCGCCATCTCGGGCGCGCCTTTCTTTGCTTACTTTCTTTGGCAAGACAAAGAAAGTGAGTCGGCCCCGGCAGGGGGCGAAAGGGAGGCAAACCACCAACATAAAAACCGAAAACCAAACACAAAAAACTCAAGCCGCTTCCGCAACAGGATGCCGCTGCTTGCGATACAAGAAATCCAAAACAGCCGTCCGACAAGCGTGATAAGTCGAATCCTCCGCCAACGCCATCCGATCCCGCGGCCGCGGCAAGTCCACCGTCAGCACCTCGCCAATCGTCGCAGCCGGCCCATTCGTCATCATGACGATGCGATCCGCCAGCAGCACCGCCTCATCCACATCGTGCGTCACCATCACAACGGTACTGCCCGTGGCCGCCACGATCTTCAGCAGCTCATCCTGCAGATGCGCCCGCGTGAGCGCATCCAGCGCCCCAAACGGTTCATCCATCAGCAGCACCTTGGGCTCCATGGAGAGCGCCCGCGCAATACCCACGCGCTGCTTCATCCCCCCAGAAATTTCATGCGGATGCTTCTGCTCGGCATGCGTCAGCCCCACCAACGCCAGTGCCGCATGCGTGCGCTCACGCAACTGCGCGCGCGGCTCAGTCTTCCCAAACACCCGCTCCACTGCGAGGTACACGTTGTCAAAGCACGTCAGCCACGGCAGCAGCGAATGGTTCTGAAACACCACCGCCCGATCCGGCCCCGGCCCGGCAATCTCGCGCTCGGCCAGGATCAAACCACCCGTGGTTGGCCGCGTGAGCCCGGCAATCAGGTTCAGCAGCGTCGATTTACCGCAGCCCGAGTGCCCGATCAACGCAATGCACTCACCGCGCGCCACCGTCAGGTCGATATCGCGCAGCGCGACGAACGCGCCCTTCTTGGTCTTGAACGTCTGCCCGACATTTTCAATGCGCAGGAATTTTTCGCTCATGGTTGCCCCCTTAAACCGCGTCGTACGAGAACCGCCGCGCAATCGCCAGCAGCGCGTGCTCCAGCAGCAAGCCCACCACGCCAATCACGAAGATGGCGATGACGATGTGCTCGACCTTCAGGTTGTTCCACTCATCCCAGAGCCAGAAGCCGATGCCGACACCGCCGGTCAACATCTCCGCCGCCACGATCACCAGCCACGCCGTGCCGATGGACAGCCGCACGCCCGTGAGCATGTAAGGCAGCACCGCCGGAAACAGCACGCGCGTGAACACCTTCCACTCCGACAGGTTCAGCACACGCGCCACGTTCAGGTAATCCTGCGGCACGCGCGTCACGCCCACGGCGGTGTTGATCACCATCGGCCAGATCGAGCAGATGAAGATCGCCCAGATGGCCGCCGGGTTGGCGGACTTGAACAGCAGCAGCCCGATCGGCAGCCACGCCAGCGGTGACACCGGCCGCAGCAGGCTGATGATGGGCGAGGCCATCGCGTTCAGAAACGCAAACCGGCCGATCAGGAAGCCCGCAGGAATACCGATGACCGCTGCCATCCCAAAGCCCGCACCCACGCGGGCGAGCGAGGCCAGCACGTTCCAGCCGACCCCTTGGTCATTCGGGCCGTTGCGATAGAACGGATCGGAAAACAGCGCGACGGCGGCCTTCCACGTCACCGCCGGTGTCGGCAACGCGGGGATGGCCGTGGCGATGCCCTGCCACGCCAGCACGAAGATCACCAGGCCCAGCACGGGTGGAAAGCCGCGCACCACGGCGGCGACACACCACTCGCGCAACGCGATGCGACGTGTGGGAACAGCGGCGTCAGACTGCACGCCAGACAACGTTTTGACGAGCGTGTTCATGTCGGGCTCCATCATGCTTGTCGTCCCCGCGTAGGCGGGGACCCAGGGGCGTTGATCGAATCAGTGTGGAAAGACGCTGGGTTCCCGCCTTCGCGGGAACGACGGAGCGTCAGGCCTTGATCTTGAAACCGTCGGCGTAGGCAGCGGGGTTCTTGGCATCCCACACCACACCATCGATCAGCTTGGCCGTGCGCATGTCGCTCTTCGGCAAAGGCGTGCCAGTGGCCGCCGCTGCTTGCTTGAAGATGTCGATTCGGTTGACCTGCTTGGCGACCGCCGCGTAATCCGGATGCGTCTTCAACAGCCCCCAGCGCTTGTGCTGCGTGAGGAACCACATGCCATCCGACAGGTACGGAAAGTTGACCGCGCCGTCGTGATAGAAGCGCATCGGGTCGGCGTCGTCCCACGTCTTGCCCAAGCCGTTGCTGTAGCGGCCCAGCATGCGGTCCAGGATGATGTCCATGTCGGTGTTGACGTAGGACTTGGCGGCGATGGTCTCGGCGGTCTTGCGGCGGTTCGATGCGGAGGCATCAATGAACTTGGATGCCTCCAGTACTGCGGCGGTGAGTGCGCGTGCCGTGTTCGGGTACTTCTGCACGAACTCCGCCGTGGTGCCGAGCACCTTCTCGGGGTGGTCCTTCCAGATGGCCTGCGTGGTCTCGGCGGTAAAGCCGATGTTGTCGGCAATCGCGCGGGCACCCCACGGCTCGCCCACGCAAAAGCCATCCATGTTGCCCACGCGCATGTTGGCGACCATCTGCGGCGGCGGCACGGTAATCGCCTTGGCATCCTGCAGCGGATGGATGCCGTGCGCGGCCAGCCAGTAGTACAGCCACATCGCGTGCGTGCCGGTCGGGAAGGTCTGCGCGAAGACGTAGTCGCGCTTGTCTTTCGCCATGACCGCCTTGAGCGATGCGCCGTCACGCGCGCCAGCTTCCTTGAGCTTGGACGACAGGGTGATCGCCTGGCCGTTGTTGTTGAGCGTCATCAGCACAGCCATGTCTTTCTTCGGCCCGCCGATGCCGAGCTGCACGCCATAGATCAACCCGTAGAGCACATGCGCCGCATCCAGATCGCCTGACACAAGCTTGTCGCGCACGCTGGCCCACGAGGCCTCTTTGGACGGCGTGATCTTGATGCCGTACTTCTTGTCGAGGCCGAGCGTGGACGCCATCACCACCGAGGCGCAGTCGGTCAGCGGGATGAAGCCGACCTTGAGTTCGGTCTTCTCGGGCGCATCGGAGCCAGCGGCCCAGGCACCGGCACGCACCAGCGGATCGATCAAGGCCACGGCACTCCCTCCTGCAATGGTGGCCGCAGCCTTGATGACGCTGCGGCGCTTCGGATTGATCGGGTTGACGACGGGGTCAGTCTTGTCTGGCGCGGCCATCCATGGCTCCAAAGAAAAAGCGTCCCGACGCGCGGCGCCCGCCTATCCGCAAGGAGAGGGGTAATGTGCCGTGCATCGAGACGCCGTTGTCCCGTGCCGATACCCACGTTGGTATCGGCTTCGCAGCAGCACTTGCAAGGGGTGTGCCAACGTTGCGGTGCCGAACGCGGTGAATGGGGTTCAGAACCCCGTGTGCGAGGCTTTTTGCTCGACGTTCCGAGATCAGAGGTCGACACGTGAGGCTTTTTGCTCGGCATTCGGAGCTCAGAGCTCGACGTGTCAGGCTTTTAACTCAGCGTGCGGAGTTCTGAGCTCGACGCGCGAGGCTTTTAGCTCGGCGTTCCGAGCTCGGAGCTCGACGTGTGAGGCTTTTAACTCGGCATTCGGAGTTTAGAGCTCGACGTGCGCGAGGCTTTTAGCTCGGCATTCGGAGTTTAGAGGTCGACGTACGAGGCTTTTAGCTCGGCGTTCCGAGCTCAGAACCCGGCGCCTGGGGCAGCGAACCCGGCGCGCAACTGGTGCGGATGTGGCGCCGGAATTGTGCGGCGCACCAGAAGAGGGCGGAGCCCGGATCCCTCAGCCTGCCATCACGTCGATCACCCGCTGGGCGGCTTCGACGAGCTTGATATTGCGGTCCATGGCCATCTTGCGCAGGCGCTTGAAGGCATCGTCTTCCGACAGGTTCATCTGCTTCATCAGCAGGCCCTTGGCGCGCTCCAGCACCTTGCGCTCGGCCAGTTGGGTCTTGGCGGTATCCAGTTCGGCGCGCAGTTCGCGCTCGTGCTCGAAGCGGGCGTAGGCCACGTCCAGCACCGCCTTCACCCGTGTGGGCTTGATGCCGTCGACGATGTAGGCCGTGATGCCCGCGGCGAACGCCGATTTGATGCGCGCCGCGTCGTCGTTGTCGGTGAACAGCACGATGGGGCGCGGCGCATGCTGCGTGGCCACGCAGACGTGCTCGATGGTGTCCCGCGCGGCCGATTCCGACGCAACGATCACCATGTCGGGCTGCGTCTGCGCAATGCGGTCGGGCAGGGTCAAGTCGGCATCGGCCAAGCCCACATCGATGAAGCCGGCCTCGGCCAAACCCGCACGGATCAGCTCCAGGTTGATTTGCTCGGCATCGAGCGGATCACGTACCAGCAGCACGCGCATCGGCGCGGCCGGGTGAGGCGCGGCGGGCGGGGCGGATGGAGTGGGCGGTTTCGCTTGCATGGTGCAAAGTGGGGCGTTGTGCACGTCACCAATGCAAGAACCGCGCCGGGGCGGTGCGGGTGTATTCTCGCAAGCTCGTCGGCTGCCGGGGTGCGGTGGCCGCAGTGTCCCTCGTTGTTTTAGTTAAGCGTATTTCCAGGAGACCCGCATGACCGAGTTTGTCGTCACCCCGCCCGCCATCAACGGCATTCCTGTCCGTGGCGGACAGGGCCAGTTTCCGGTGCGCCGCGTGTACTGCGTCGGCCGCAACTACGCCGCCCATGCTCGCGAGATGGGTTCCGACCCCGATCGTGAACCGCCGTTCTTCTTCTGCAAGCCGGCCGATGCCGTGCGCTACATCCCCGACGGCGAGACCGGCCAGTTCGTCTACCCCACCGAGACAAAGGATTGCCACTACGAGATCGAACTCGTGGTCGCCATCGGCACGGGCGGGCGCGACATCGCCGTGGAATCCGCAGCCAAGCATATCTACGGCTACGCCATCGGCCTGGACATGACGCGTCGCGACCTGCAGAACGCTGCGAAGAAAGGCGGCCGCCCGTGGGAAACCGGCAAGGCGTTCGATGGCTCGGCACCGATCGGCCCGATCATCCCCGTGAAGGATGTCGTCCATCCGGACAAGGGCGCGATCACGCTGTCGGTGAATGGCCGCGAACACCAGCGCGGGGATTTGTCGGACCTGATCTGGTCGGTGCCGGAAACCATTGCGTATCTGTCCAAGCTGTTCGAGCTGCAGCCTGGCGATTTGATCTATACCGGCACGCCGGAAGGTGTCGGCCCGATCTCGGTGGGCGACCTGATGGTCGGCAAGATCGACGGTGTGGGCGAGCTGCACGTGAAGGTCATCTGAGCGGAGCGAGTCAGAAGCCATGTCGATCAAGCTGTACAACTACTTCCGCAGTTCGGCGTCGTTTCGGGTGCGCATCGCCCTGGAGATCAAGGGCCTGCCGTACGACTACGCGCCGGTGCACCTGCTCAAGGGCGAGCAAATGGCGCCCGACTTCGTCAAGCTGAACCCCGATGCGCTGGTGCCCGTGCTGTGCGACGGCACCGACGTGCTGAACCAGTCGCTGGCGATTGTTGAGTACTTGGAAGAGACGCACCCCGAGCCCACGCTGTTGCCGGGCTCGCCCAGCAACCGTGCGCACATTCGCGCGATTGCGCTGGCGATTGCGTGCGAGATCCATCCGCTTAACAACCCGCGCGTGCTCAAGTACCTCAAGAACACGTTCAACGTGGAAGAGGAAGCGCGCAACGAGTGGTATCGCCACTGGGTGAAGCTGGGGTTTGCGGCGCTGGAGACGCGCCTGTCGCAATCGCCACTCACGGGCGCCTACTGCGTGGGCGATACGCCGACGCTGGCCGACGTGTGCCTCGTGCCGCAGGTGTTCAACGGCAAGCGGTTTGATGTGGCGGTGGAGGATTACCCGACGCTCGCGCGCATCTTTGAGCACTGCATGGCGCAGGAGGCGTTTCAGAGGGCTGCGCCTGGGGTGCAGCCGGATGCGGCTTGATGGACGGGGGCGTTGCCCCCGTTTTTTATTGCAAGCGTGAGAGCCCTAGCAAGAGCTAAACCGGTTGTGGGTAGTGCTAGCCTGCTACGGTTGAATTGGCATGGGGCCGGGACAGCATGCATGCGGGCATCGAGGATTGATCTCGATCGGCTTTGTCTGCAGGCGCCGCCACGATGTACTCCCCGCTATTCGGGAAGGCGGTTCTTGTCTTTTCTCTCCATTCCAGTCGTCGATGAAGTTCGTCGACGCTCAGTTGGTTTGCCCCTGGAGCAACACAGGAGAAAACGACATATAGGCTGGGCGGCATGCCTGAGAAGATGCGGATGCCAGCAGTAGCAGGAAGGCGAAAGTGAGTTTCCTCATTGGTGTTTTTGGAAGCAGCGGTCCGGTTTTCCGGTTCCAATCGTCGCTTCAGATGCGCAGCGCGTTGCGATAGGGAGCGCTTTGGAAGTGGTTATGGAGATCACCAGTTGGCGGGTTTGTTGGCAGGATCTCGCATCCAGTCTGCGTAGCTCGTTGGCGCCCTATCGGGGCGAACGCGACGCAGGGAGACGGGTTCCGTTCGTGCGTCCGTTCTGGAGTCATAACCACTTCTATGCGTCACGCGGCCTTTCACTGCATTGGCGGAGAGTCTGCCGACAAACTCAAAAATGTCTCGGGATGGGCGCCCTTCTGGCCCCGACTCTCGAGTGAACTCGGTGCCGGTCGATAACTTCGCTCGAAACGTGATTGCCCCCGTGGGGGCTTTGAGGTCTGCGGCGTCGATGATGCCGCAAGGCGTTTCGATTCCGGTTGACACGCAGAACTTGCCGAAGACCCGTGGTCCTTCTCGGTAGAGATTCAGGGCATAGCCTTCAGTGTGCGGGTCGTCGCTGCTTCCCACTGTTCGCTGATTGGAAAAGAACCCGAGGTGTTCAGCGCTTGGCGGAGCAGCTGTGGATGCTGTGGCTACAAGCAGTAGCGCGGAGAATAGGAGCCTACGCATTTTAGATACAGAGCAACAGCAATGTCCTCTGGGGAGTGAGGACAGCCAAGTTTGCCTATTTCTTGGTTGGCGTATCGTCATGAGGGCAGCACGAGTTGGGGCACACAGGCAAGATCGAGATTTCGACTCGCTTTCCATTTTCTACATCGCCTGAACGATAGACGCCGTAGTGCTCGTCCATCGGCACCTGATTGAAGTGTTGGGCTTTGAGGATCGATACGACTGCTTGCAAGCGTGCTTTGGCCAGCGTGCGTGCGTTGTGCTCACGGTCCTCCGCACGCCCATCGATTTGAAACACCTCTTGTGTCGGATATTTGATGCGCTGATCCACTATCCAGTTGGCTAAGCGCAGTATTTCCGACGCAGACACCGTAGCGGAATCCGAAGAAAAGCGCACATCGAAATTCTGACCCGGCATGCAGGCATACGCGGCGTGGGCACTCAACAGTAGAAACGCTGCCAGCGTATTTCTAATCTTCATAGATGACATAACCTGCGATGCTATCGGCATTGTGGAGGGTGATTTCCGGCTTGGATTTCGCGAGTTCGCGACACTTCCTCATGAAGTAGACCGGGTCACCAGTGCTCATGGTGTCGTGGAAGTGCGATACCTCGTGTATTAGCGTGGACACCTGCGAGTCCATGCTGTAGGAGAAGTCTCGCAGTTCGCAGAAATCCAGATGGATGGCGATGGTGTGTGTTGCCGTATCTGGGGCACATACTTCTGCGACCACTCCGAGTTTTTTCTTTGAGTCTGATACGCAGCCGACGTTTGCCATGGCTGCTTCCGAGTAGCGTACAAAATTGCCCGGAGTCAGTCCGGCCAATACGTGGCGTATACGGGAAAGCCCGGCTGCTAGATAGTCCCTCGTCGCACTGTCGCTATTCCCGAACCACTGAGCGACGCGGGCCTGCGCAGTGGAAGACCATCGTGTTAGTTCTGCTATGCGCTTATCGACAAGCGAAACAGCTTTGTCTCGTCGCTTCATGACCATCAGAGCGAACTCCTCGTTCGTCATGTTTGGACAGATCAAATCTGGATGATCCTCCAACGTGCTTGGCTCTTCCTCACTGACCTTCTCGTGTGCGTGCTCTTCGTGGGTATATTCGCGCTGCGGCACATAGGCGGGCGCAATCGGCACGCTCGTTCGTGCAACCTCCTCGCTGGTGAAACTCATCTTCATTGCGCGCACAGCGTAAAACACCGGTGGCGGATTACACCCACAAACATTGATGTCCCCACTCAATGCCCACGGCTTGCCGTTGGGCCCGGTGCCGGCATGGCGCGGCCCCTTCGGCGCAATGAACCCTTCTCGCTTGCACGCCGTGCAGTACGTTTTCATGTACAGCGTGGCGATTTGTACGGCGGGTGGCGGGTTGGAGCAGGTGATGCTCGGTAGCCCCTCCACGATCGTTGCGCTGCCGGCCCGGTCGCCCCGGGCGAGGAAGTACCGGATCATGTCGCCGACCTTTCAGACGTAGCCGGCAATGGCCTTATTCGTGGGGAATGCGCTCGGATATCTTGCATGGTGGTGTCTCCGTTAAAGCATGAAGGACGAAACACCCGCCATCTTTGCCGAATGGCGTAGACAAGACAGTCAATATCGGTTGAACGCTGAGCCGTGCGCGATGTGGTCCGTTATTTCGAGGCGATATCCGATACGCAATGCGTGAGCGCACAAATAAAAACGCCCCGAACGAATCGGGGCGTTTCCGTGCAGCAAGGTTTCGCTAGGTACTAGCCCAACAGCGCATCCGCAAATTCGCGAGCCGAAAACGGCTGCAAATCTTCCACCTGCTCCCCCACGCCAATGAAGTACACCGGCACCGGCCGCTGCCGCGCGATGGCGGCCAGGATGCCGCCCTTGGCGGTGCCATCCAGCTTGGTGACGATCAGGCCCGTGAGGCCGAGCGCTTCGTCAAACGCCTTCACCTGCGCCAGTGCGTTCTGGCCCGTGTTGCCGTCAATCACCAGCAATGTTTCGTGCGGTGCCGTGGCCATGGCCTTGGCGGTCACGCGGCGCACCTTCTTAAGTTCTTCCATCAGGTGCAACTGCGTCGGCAGGCGGCCGGCGGTGTCGGCCATGACGATGTCGATGCCGCGTGCGCGCGCTGCGTTCACGGCGTCGAAGATCACCGCAGCGGGGTCGCCGGATTCCTGCGCCACGACTGTCACGTTGTTGCGCTGGCCCCAGATCACGAGCTGCTCGCGCGCGGCGGCGCGGAAGGTATCGCCCGCAGCCAGCAGCACCGATTGGCCGTAGGTCTGGAAATGCTTGCACAGCTTGCCGATGCTGGTGGTCTTGCCCGCGCCGTTGACGCCCGCAATCATGATCACCATCGGCTGCTCGCGGCCGAGCACCATGGTTTTTTCCAGCGGGTGCAGCAGTTCGACCAGCAGATCGCGCAGCGCAACCTTCACGCCCTCCGCGGTTTCGATGCGCTCGGCCTTGATGCGGCGGCGCAGTTCGCCCAGCAGGTATTCGGTGGCGTCGACGCCGGCATCGGCCATCAGCAGCGCGGTTTCGAGTTCTTCGAACAGCGCTTCGTCCACCTTCACGCCAACGAAGAGCGTGGTGAGGTTCTTGCTCGTCTTCGACAAGCCGGAGCGCAGACGCGACATCCAACCCTTGCGGGCCTGTTCGATGACGGGGGGCGTCGGCACGGTTTCGATGTCGCCGGCCTGCATGTCGAGCGGGGTGGCTTCAGCAGGGGTGTCCGGTACGGCAACCGACGCGGGCGGTGCGATGGCGGGTTCAGGTGCAGGAACCGGCGCCTCAGCCGGCACGGGTGCAATCGCGGCGGGTTCCGGTGCAGGGCTGGGTACCGGTGCTGGCGGAACGGCGGCGGGCTCGGGCGTGGCGCCAGCGCCAAAGCCCAGGCGCGACAACCAGCCTGGGCGGGTGTCTTCCGCTGCAGGGGGTGTGGACGGGGTGGCGCTAACGTCTGGTGTAGTGGTTGCGCGTGGGGCGTCGGGTGTTACCGCAGGGGCAGGCGCGGGTGCAGGTATGGGTTCCTGCGCGGCTGCGGGTGCCGCTGCGGGCGTGGGTTCGGCGGCCGGTTGCGGCTCTGCCTTGCGCTTCTTCCAGAAACTAAACATCGTAAAAGGCAGTCTATTTCGCCGTTAGAATCAAGCGTCGAATTTTATCAGACGGCCCTTATGCGCTCTTCCATGCGAATCGTTTCAATCCGGGCCCGGTCAGGCGCCTGGCAATTGGCCGCAATGGCCCTCGCGGCAAGCCTGTTGGCCGGCCCGGTCGGGTCACAGGAACTGGCGGGTTCTCCTGCTCGTGCGGCGGCAACTGCCACGGGTGCCAAGGTGGGCGCCAGCCAGTCCGACACACATGAATACAAGCTGTCCAATGGCTTGCGGTTGATCGTCAAGGAAGACCACCGCGCGCCCACCGTGGCACACATGGTGTGGTACCGCGCCGGCAGCATCGATGAGCACAACGGCACCACGGGCGTCGCCCACATGCTTGAGCACATGATGTTCAAGGGCACCAAGGCTGTCGGCCCCGGCGAGTTCTCGCGCCGCGTGGCGGCCCTCGGCGGCCGTGAAAACGCCATGACCACGCGTGACTTCACGATGTACTTCCAGCAGATCGAGAAGTCGCACCTGGCCGATGTGATGGGGCTCGAAGCCGATCGTATGGCCAATCTCCAGCTGACCGACAAGGAGTTCAAGCCGGAGATGAACGTGGTGAAGGAAGAGCGCCGCATGCGCATCGATGATTCCGCGCGCTCGACCGTCTACGAGCAGATGCTTGCCACGCTGTTCAACGCCGCGCCGTACCGCAACCCCACCATCGGCTGGCCGGGCGATCTCGACACGATGACGGTGCAGGATGCGCAGAACTGGTATCACGCCTGGTACACGCCCAACAACGTCACCGTGATTGTCGCGGGTGACGTGAACCCCGACGAGGTGTTCCGTCTTGCGCAGCGCACCTACGGCAAGCTCAAGCCGCACGCGCTGCCGCAACGCTATGCGCAGGAAGAGCCCAAGCAGATCGGCGTGAAGCGCATCTGGGTGAAGGCGCCGGCCGAGAACCCGTACGTGGTGCTGGCCTACAAGGTACCTCGCCTGAACGACGTCGAAAAGGATGTCGACCCGTATGCTCTTGAGGTGCTCTCCGCCGTGCTGGATGGTTACGACAACGCGCGCCTGCCGAACCTGCTCGTCAAGGGTGACAAGCGCATCGCTGACGACGTCAACGCCGGCTACGATGGCCTGAACCGCGGCCCGTCGATTTTCCTGATGGACGGCACGCCCACCGACGGCCACACCACCGCTGAGATCGAACAGGCCCTGCGCGCGCAGATCGAACGCATCGCCAAGGAAGGCGTGACCGATGCCGAGTTGAAGCGCGTCAAGGCGCAGGTCGTGGCCGGGCAGATCTACAAGCGCGACTCGGTGTTCGGCCAGGGCATGGAGATTGGCATGAACGAGATGACGGGCCTATCGTGGCGCACGATGGATCGCCAGTTGGAGAAGATCAAGGCCGTCACGTCGGCGCAGATCCAGCACGTGGCCAAGACGTACTTCAGCGAAGACAACCTCGTCGTCGCCACGCTGCTGCCGCAACCGATCGATCCCAACAAACCGGCGCGCAAGCCTGTTCCCGGCATGCGCGAAGAAGGAGGGCTGCGTTGATGCGCGCCATGTCTATCACTCTGAAGGCGGTGCTGGTCGCCATTGTTGCAGCGGCGGCGCAAGGCGCGCTGGCAGCGCTGCCCATCGAACACTGGACGGCGCCGACTGGTGCGCGCGTGTACTTCGTGCCGAGCCCGTCGATCCCGATGCTCGACATCAACCTCGATGTGGATGCGGGCTCGCGCTATGAGCCGGCCACCAAGGTCGGCTTGGCATCGCTCACTGCCGGCATGCTCGATAAGGGTGTCGCTGCACAAGGCAATGCCCCCGCACGTGACGAAGCGGCGATTGCCGATGCGTTTGCCGACGTGGGCGCGAGCTTTGGCGGCGGTGCGGGTGGCGATCGCACGAGCCTGCGCTTGCGCACGCTGTCCGACCCTGTTGAACGCGGCCCGGCGATTGCACTGATGACGCAGATCGTCTCTGCGCCGACCTTCCCCGATGCCGTGCTTGCGCGCGACAAGCAGCGCCTGGTGGCAGCCATCCGTGAATCGCTGACCAAGCCGGGCGTGCTGGCCGAGCGCGCATTCGGCCAGGCCATCTACGGCACGCATCCGTATGGACAGACGGCCTCGCCGGAAACGGTGGAGGGCATCTCGCGCGACGACATCGTGCGCTACTACCAAGCCAATTACACGGCCAAGCGCGCGGTGGTGACACTCATCGGCGCGATCAGCCGCCAGGAAGCCGAAGCCATCGCCGAGCAGATCACGCGCGGCCTGCCCGCTGGCGGCGCGACGCCTCCGGCATTGCCCGACGTGAAGATGCCGCTGGCGAAGGCGGAGGCGATCCGCATTCCCCATCCGGCGCAGCAAGCCAGCATCATCATTGGTCAACCCGGCATTGCGCGCGGCGATAAGGACTACTTCGCGCTGCTTGTCGGCAACTACGTGCTGGGCGGCGGCGGCTTCAGCGCGCGGCTGACCAACGAGGTGCGCGAGAAGCGCGGCCTGACCTACAGCATCGGCAGCTACTTTGCGCCCGCCGCGCAGCCCGGTCCCTTCGAGCTGGCGCTGCAGACGCGCAAGGATCAGACCGAGCAAGCGCTGACCGTGGTGCGCGACACTGTCGCCAAGTTTGTGGCCGATGGTCCGACCGATGTGGAACTCAAGGCCGCCAAGGACAATCTCGTCAACGGTTTCCCGCTGCGCCTGGATAGCAACCGGAAGCTGCTGGACAACGTCGCCAACATCGGCTGGTACAACCTACCGCTCGACTATCTGGATACGTGGACGCAGCGTATCGCGGCCGTGACGCGTGACCAGGTGCACGCGGCCTTCCAGCGCGTGCTGCAGCCGCAAACCATGGCGACCATCGTGGTGGGTGGCCCGGAGAAAGCCGCCGCGAACTGACACACCGCGCTTTTATCCAAAAAAACCGGCGGTATCCCCGCCGGTTTTTGTTTGCGGTGGCACTACAATCGCGCCCATGGCACCTCGTACCTCTCGTTCCAAAGGCCCCAAGGCCAAGACCGCTACGTCACACGCGCGCGCGCCGCAACAGGTGCGCATCATCGGCGGGCAATACAAGCGCACGCCGCTGGCGGTGGTTGACGCCGATGGCCTACGCCCGACCAGCGACCGCGTCCGCGAAACCGTTTTCAACTGGCTCGGCCAAGATCTGACCGGTTGGCGCTGCGCCGACCTTTTTGCCGGCACCGGTGCCCTCGGCTTTGAAGCCGCCTCACGCGGTGCCGCGCATGTGACGCTCATCGAAAACCATGCCCCCGCAGTGCGCGCATTGCATGCCGTGCGCGACAAGCTGGGCGCCAGCATGGTTGATATCGTTTCCGGCGACGCCTTTGCGTGGTTGGCCCGCCAACCCGATGCTGCGCTCGATGCGGTGTTCATCGATCCGCCGTTTTCGCAGGATTGGACTTTGCGCGCATTGGATGCCGCGACCCGAGTCGTCAAGCCGGGCGGGGTGATCTACCTTGAAGCAGCGCAGCCGCTGGTGGATGTGAGCGCTGATTCACCTGGCGACGCGCCCATCGCCGGTATCGCGCTGCCCACCGATTTGGTGCTGCACAAGCATCTGCGCGCCGGTGCGGTGCACGCACATTTGCTGCTCCGCAAAAACGGTTAAACTACGCCGCTCGCCGGTGCATGAGCATCGGGCGGCACGTGCAGGCGGCAGGCTCGGGACCCGCCGCACTCGACAACGCAATGGTGTCCGAACGCAAGATGGCGCGGCCATGTCCCACGCCGCGCACGACGGACGCTCTTTTCCCCTTGGTGGAGGAACCATGGTGATCGCGGTTTATCCCGGCACTTTCGATCCGTTCACGCGCGGCCACGAAGACCTGGTGCGGCGCGCATCCAACATCTTCGACGAGTTGATCGTCGGGGTGGCGCAGAGCCCGAACAAGCGGCCGTTCTTCGCGCTGGAAGAGCGCATCGAGATCGCCCGTGAAGTGCTCGGCCACTATCCGAACGTGCGCGTGGAAGGGTTCTCCGGCCTGCTGAAGGACTTCGTGCGCAAGAACGGTGCGCGCGTGATCGTGCGGGGCCTGCGCGCCGTGTCGGACTTCGAATATGAATTCCAGATGGCCGGCATGAACCGCTACCTGCTGCCGGACGTGGAAACCATGTTCCTCACGCCGTCCGACCAGTATCAGTTCATCTCCGGCACGTTCGTGCGCGAGATCGCCGTCCTGGGTGGAGATGTCAGCAAGTTCGTGTTCCCGTCCGTCGAGAAGTGGCTCAAGGAAAAGACCGGCAAGGCGGAAGGGTCGGGCAAATCGGAATAAAATGACGTTTTGGCGGGCATCCGCTACGACCAGCCCGCCGGTCATTTCAAGGAAGGCATCATGGCGCTCATCATCACCGATGAGTGCATCAACTGCGACGTGTGCGAGCCCGAGTGCCCGAACAACGCTATTTCGATGGGCCCGGAGATCTACGTGATCGACCCGGGCAAATGTACCGAATGCGTTGGCCACTTTGATGAGCCTCAGTGCCAACAGGTCTGTCCGGTGGAGTGCATCCCCAAGGACCCGGCCCACGAGGAAACGCGCGAGCAGTTGATGCAGAAGTACATCCAGCTCACTTCCCCGCCACACGCGGCGTGAGCCAACAAAAAGAGACGGTCGAGGCCGTCTCTTTTTCATTGGTGCGTGCTGTTCCGCCTATTGGATCGGCAGCAGATCTTCCGGACCCTCATACACATAACCCGGCTCGCAGACGATGCGGTAGTGCGGGTAATGCGGACGCGGTGGGCGCGGCACGATCGGCGTGGGTGCAGCCGGTGCCTGCGCGAACGGTTTCGGGCCGTTGCTAGGCTGACGCAGCGCGCCAGCAGGCGGCGCGGGCGGCTGGCTGATCACAGGCATCGGTGTCGGATAGGGCTGCGGATAGGGCACCGGCCCGGCGTATACGCGGTGGCAGTAACGCACGCCTTCCTGCGCAATTACTACCTTCCGCTGTTGGTCACGGCGTGCCTGTTCTGCTGCCTGCGCGGCGATCTGAGCCTGGCGGGCATCCTCAACAGCTTGGGCTTTGCGCCGCGTGCTTTCCATTTCGCGGACTTGCGCCGCCTCGGTGCTGGCGCGGTCGAGGGCGGCTTTCTGGTCGGCGGCGCTTGGTGTGTTGTCGATCAGCGGCACTGACGTTGCGCGCGTGCCGCAGGGGTGGTCGGAGTAGGTCGTCTGGCCGTGCTCGTTGCAGCGATAGACCTGTGCTTGCGCGGGCATCATCGCCGACAGGCCGAGCGCCAGACCCGCCAGCGCGGCAGCGCGTGAGGTGAGGGTGGCGAATGGCGTCATGGCGATGTCCTTGGTGGTGTGGGTGATCAGCGTGCGGTATGCAGGCGCATCATCGCTTTTTCGGCGTTGCCGGCAATCAGCTCGGGTAGCGCGTCAAGGCTCTGATCGATGGCGCGGTCGATCAGTTCTTGCTCTTCCTTGCGGGGCGCTTTGAGCACGAAGTTGGCGACATCATGCTGACCGGACGGTGCCGTGCCCGGCGGCAACAGATTGCGCGGGTGGCCGATGCCCAGCCGCAAGCGCCAAAACTGCTGCGTGGTCAGGTGCGCTGCAATGTCTTTTAGACCATTGTGGCCGCCCGAACCACCACCGAGCTTGAGCTTGACCGAACCGGGTGGCAGGTCCAGCTCGTCATGCACGACCAGGATCTCATCCGGCATCACCTTGTAGAAGCGCGCGAGCGCCACGGTAGCCAGGCCGGAGCGGTTCATGAACGTCTGCGGCTGTAGCAGCCACACTTCATTGCCCCACAAGTTGGCACGGGCGGCGTAGCCGTGAAAGCGCGTCTCGTTGCGTAGCGTTACGTTACCAATCCGGGCAAGTTGGTCGATCAGCCAGAAGCCGGCGTTATGCCGGGTCGCAGCATATTCGGCGCCCGGATTGCCGAGCCCGACGATGAGTTTGATCATGCGATGAAATACCAGGATGAGGTGCAGGAAGCGCCCCTTGATCCTACAAGCATAGCCGCTTTCCTCGACGTGCAGGCAAGGCGGCCTCGGTGGAAACGCAGGTAGAAAAAAAGCCCGGCGAGACTGGCTCGGCGGGCTTTTTTGACTCGCGCCGGAGCGCGAGGTGCGGCAACTTAGGCAGCCGGCTTGTCTTCGCCAGCAGCGGCAGCGCCTTCTTCAGCAGCAGCGGACTTCTCGCCAGCCGGCACGCTGATGTTGGCAACCGCCGGGTTCTCATCGCCACCGTGGGTGAGGATGGTCACGCCCTTCGGCAGCTTCAGGTCGGAGATGTGCAGGGTCTGGCCGATTTCCAGGTTACCCAGGTCCACTTCGATGAACTCCGGCAGGTCGGCCGGCAGGCACGACACTTCAACGTCGTTCAGGATGTGGTTCACGATGCCGTGGCCCAGCTTCACGCCCGGTGCGATTTCCTGGTTCAGGAAGTGCAGCGGCACCTTGACGTGGATCTTTTCCTTGGCCGACACGCGTTGGAAGTCAACGTGCAGAACCAATTGCTTGAACGGGTGCAGTTGGAAATCGCGCAGCAGCGCCTTTTCCACCTTGCCAGCCACTTCGATGTCGAGGATCGACGAGTGGAAGGCTTCCTTCTTCAGCGCGTGGTACAGCGCGTTGTGATCGAGTTCGATCAGCTTCGGCTCAGCACCGCCACCGTAAATGATGGCCGGGGTCTTGCCGGCATTGCGCAGGCGGCGGCTCGCACCAGTGCCCTGAACGCTACGCTCGAAAGCGACAACTTTCATGATTGCTCCAAACGAAAAAGACGACTCGCGACCAAGCCGTCTGGTGAATGGGGCGCAACATTGCGCCCCGCAAACACCGCAGAAGTGCCGTCGAATCGACGTTTTCTGCAGTAAAGCCTTGAATTATAACAGAGCTCGTGCGGCTGCTGAATTATTCAGCAAACAGCGACATGATGGAGTCGCCACGCACGATGCGGGTGAAGGTTTCGGCCAGCAGCGGCGCCGTCGAAAGCTGGCGAATCTTGCCGCACTTGATGGCGTCTTCGCGCAGCGGGATGGTGTCGGTCACGACCACTTCGTCCAGCATCGAATCGGCAATGCGGGCGGCCGCGCCACCCGACAGCACCGGATGCGTGCAATACGAGAATACTTGCTTGGCACCGCGCTCCTTGAGCACCTGGGCCGCCTTGCACAGCGTGCCGCCGGTGTCGATCATGTCGTCCATGATCACGCAGTTGCGGCCTTCGACTTCGCCGATGATGTTCATTACCTCGGCCACGTTGGCCTTCGGGCGGCGCTTGTCGATGATCGCGAGGTCGGTGTTGAGTTGCTTGGCGAGCGCACGGGCGCGCACCACGCCGCCAACGTCCGGCGACACGACCAGCAGGTCTTCGTAGTTCTTCTTGCGCAGGTCTTCGAGCAGGACGGGCGACGCGTAGATGTTGTCGACGGGGATGTCGAAAAAGCCCTGAATTTGGTCAGCGTGGAGGTCCATCGTCAGCACGCGCTCGACGCCGGCGACTTCCAGCATGTTGGCCACGACCTTGGCCGTGATGGCCACACGCGCCGAACGCGGGCGGCGATCTTGGCGGGCATAGCCGAAGTAGGGGATGGCAGCCGTGATGCGCCGGGCGGATGCGCGCTTGAGCGCATCAACCATCACCATCAGTTCCATCAGGTTGTCGTTGGTCGGGGCGCAGGTGGACTGCAGGATGAACACGTGCTTGCCGCGCACGTTTTCCTGAATCTCGACTTGGACTTCACCATCGGAGAAGCGGCCGACGAGGGCCTTGCCCAGTGGAATGCCTAGGTGCTTGACGACAGCTTCTGCGAGTTTGGGATTGGCGTTGCCGGTAAAAACCATCAAGCCTTCGCTGCTCATCGGGGCACCTGTTTTGACTTCAGACGCGCCGGCTGGCTGAAGCGCCAACCGGGCTATTGCTGGGAACATGAGGAAGAAAATGGCAGGGGCGGAAGGATTCGAACCTACGCATGCCGGAATCAAAATCCGGTGCCTTAACCAGCTTGGCGACGCCCCTACACAACCGATTGGTTACTGCTTCCATTGCAGAAGCAATAACTGCAAACCTTACACAGCAAAACTCGCGAGCGGGTGATGCGCCAGACCTGCCGCACACCGACCTTCCCATTCGGAAGGCACCTGATCCGCCACCGCTTGTGCATGCTCAACGTTATCGAACGGAGCGAACACGCAGGCACCGGACCCGGTCATTCTTGCCAGCGGGCTGAACTGACGCAGCCAGACAAGAGCTCGGGCGATTTCGCCGTATTTCCTTTCCGCCACCGCTTGCAGATCGTTGCGACCGTAAGCGAAGGCAATTTGTTGGTCAGGAAAGTCCGTAATTATGGTGAGTGGTGTATCGCGTGTCAACCCTTCATCGCAAAAAATTTCGGGGGTTGGCACATGCACGCGAGGATGTATCACCACGAACGCGGCCGGCGGCACCGTGACCGGTGTGAGTTGCTCGCCGATGCCTTCGGCGAACGCGTTCTGGCCGAAGATGAAGAAGGGCACGTCGGCACCGAGTTTGAGGCCGAGCGTCATCAGTTGCGCGCGTGGCAGATCCAGGCCCCACAGTCGGTTGAGCGCGAGCAGCGTGGTGGCCGCGTCCGATGACCCACCGCCGATGCCGCCGCCCATCGGCAGGCGTTTCTCGATGGCGATGTCGGCGCCGTAGGTGCAGCCGGTCTCGGCTTGCAGCATGCGTGCGGCGCGGATGATGAGGTCGTCATCGGCCGGCACGCCAGGGATATCGGTGGTGCGCACGAGGCGTCCGTCAGTGCGGCGCGTGAAGTGGAGCGTGTCGCACCAGTCGATCAACTGGAAGACGGTTTGCAGCAGGTGGTAGCCGTCGGGACGGCGGCCGACCACATGCAGGAAGAGGTTGAGCTTGGCGGGCGCGGGGCAATCACGCAGCTCGGTCGGTGCGGAAATCATGATGAAACGATGACGCTGTTACTGGTCCAGTACGAGCCGCACCGAGAGCGGTCCGTTCGCGCCTTGCGAGCGGTCCAGGTCGAGCCGGCGGATGCGTGCATCGGAGGAGGCATCGTCTGTCCAGGCGACGTAGTGCACTGTCCAGCCGTTCTGCTCGATGGTTTCGGGGCGCGATTGCGCGTCACGCGCTACGTGCGCGGGCGTGCCGGCGGCGGGGCGCGCGCGCAGCCAGTCGCGCAGGCCGGAAACCGGTAGCGAGAAACCGAGCGCGTCCTGCATCAGCGTGTCGACTTCGGGGGCGCGCCTTGGCGGCTGGTTGGGCAGTTCAAGCTTGGCGCCTTGTTGGTTCTGGCTGACCACTGCCATCGTCTGGCCCAGCGGCGACATCAACTCTAGTTGCACATCGGTGCCGCGCTCGCGCCAGAGGAAACTGCCCACCACGCTTTGTTCGGTGTTGCCTTGCGTGTAGCGGGCGGAGAAACGGCCTTGATAGCGCGTGACGGTGGTGTCGCCGTCCTGCACGCCAGCAAAGAGATCGTTGGCGGGTCGCACGCTCGCGCAGCCGGCAAACAGCATGCAACTCGCGCCCAGCATCACCGCACCGAGCGCATTGGAGAACCGCACGCCCATCAGTTCGCGCTCGTCGGGGCGTTGGGAATCGGCTGGCCGAAGCGGCGCAGCGTGTCACGCAGGGTGTTGTCGTTGACGTCGAGCTTGACGGCTTCCGTCCAGATCTTGCGTGCATCGTCCTGCTTGCCCGATTGCCACAGGACTTCGCCCAGGTGCGCGCCGATTTCGGCTTGCGGGGCGGCGGTCCAGGCTTTGCGCAGGATGTCGGTGGCAGCCGGCAAATCGCCGCGGCGATACTTCACCCAGCCCAGGCTGTCGGCGATATAGGGGTCTTCCGGCGCCAGCGAGACAGCCTTCTCCAGCAACTCCTGCGCTTCCTGCAGGCGCACGTTGCGATCGGCCAGCGAGTAGCCGAGCGCGTTGTAGCCAATGGCTTGGCCCGGGCGCAGGTCGATCACCTTGCGCAGTAGCGTTTCCATGTTGTCGTAGTGGCCGTCGTGCTCTTCAAGCATTGCCAACTGGTACGAGTACTCAACGTTGTCCGGGTCGTTCTGCAGGAGTTCGTTGACGCGCGCGCGGGCACGGCCGTAGGCCTTCGCGTCCATCAGCATGCCGATCTCGGCCTGGCGGATGCCGTCCATCAAGGCTTGGCGGCGCGGGCCGTCGGGAATGTCTTCCGAATCGGCAACGAGTTCATCGAAGGTTTGCTGGGCTTCGTCGATGCGGCGCAGCTTGCCGAGCAATTGCCCGCGTTTGATACCGGCGGCAAGTGCGGTCTGACCATCGCCGTCGCCGTTGGCCGATCCGGTGATCTTGTCGACCCAGGCGAGCGCGCCGGCGTAGTCGCGCTTCTCTTCGGCGAGTTGGGCGAGGCCCTGATAGCCCGGCTCGGGGCTCAGCGTGGGCGATTTGGCCGTGGCGGCCACGTATTCCTTCAGATAGCGCTCGGCGGTGTCGTACTGGCGCTGCTGCAGGTTCAGCAGGCCCAGTGCCAGCGTAATGCGTGCGTCGTTGGGCGCGATTTTCTTGAGGGTCTCGAACTCGGCGCGGGCCTTGTCCTGCTGATCGCGCACAAGGTACATGCGGGCCAGCGCGAGGTGGCCGTCGATCGAGGCCGGCGCGGCCTTCAGGAAGGTGCGCAGGCCGGCGATGGCGCCTTCGGGGTCGCTGTCCGCGCGCAGTTCGGCGGCCAGGATGGCGGCATCTTCGTAGCCGGGGCGCAGCTTGAGCGCGGTATCCAACTCCGCCAGCGCGCCCGGGACGTCCTTGGCGACGACCTTGGCGCGTGCCAGCGCCAGGTGCGTTTCAGGGCGTTGCATGTCATGCGCGGCGATGTGCTGCAGCGCTGTCACGGCGCCGGCGGGGTCGCTACTCTTGGACATCTGCTGCTGCAACTGCAGGATGGCGTCGGCGCGTTGGCCGGGCGATACCTTGTTCAACTGCGCTTGCAGCATCGGCTCGACTTCCGCCCATTTGCCGGTGGCCATCAGCAGGAGCTGCTGCACTTGGCGCGCGGGCATAGATGTCGGCGAAAGCTCGACCCATAGGCGCGCGGCAGTCAACGCTTGCGAAGGGGAGCGGGTCAGGAAGGCGATTTCGGTGGCGCGCTGGGCGAAGCGCGGGTCGCGGGTGTCCTGCGCCAGGTCGAGATACGTCCGATAGGCCGGCTCGACCATGCCACGCTGCAGCGACACTTCCGACGCCAGCACGCGGTACATGATGTCCGCATCCAGCGGGACATGCGGCAGGTCCGTGCGCTCGGAATTCAGCAGCCCGGTGCGAGGCCGCGAGCGTTCCAGCTGGACGGCTGCGCGATTGTTGCCGCCTTCCTGCGTCGCCTGGGCGACCAACGGGGCCGCCGCGCCATTGGCGAACTGCGTTGCCCATGCCGGCACGCTGGCCAAGCCTCCCGCAACCAGCGAGGCGAGCAGGATCGCTCGGCTGCGTGGAACTCGCCGCGGGCGTTGCGTCGCGGGCGAACGGGAGAAGGCGTGAGGCATGGTTGCGAGGCTCCGGATGAGGGTTCGGGGCATTGTAGCCTGACCGCTACAATCGGCCGCATTGGTCAAAAAGATTGGAGCATCACATGCGACGGAGGTTCGATGCCTGAGTTGCCGGAGGTGGAAGTCACTCGCCTGGGTCTGCTACCGCATATGACGGGGCGACGTGTTGTGCGCGTGGTGGTACGCCATCATGGCTTGCGGTGGCCGATTGACCCGGCATTGCCCGACCTGCTCGCCGGCCTGACCGTGACGCGCCTGCTGCGTCGGGGAAAGTATCTGCTGATCGAATGCATGCCCGATGCCGACGGGGCCGGCGTGACGGACGCGAGCGGCGGCTGGCTGCTGATCCACCTCGGCATGACCGGCACCCTGCGCGTGCTGGAAGTACCGGTGACGCCGGGGCCGCATGACCATGTCGATATTGAACTGGCGGACGCAACTGGTGTGCCGATCACGCTGCGGTATCGCGATCCGCGTCGCTTCGGCGCTGTCCTATGGCACCCCGGCGACGAAGCGGGCTTGGCGGAACACCCACTGCTGCGCAACCTCGGCATTGAACCGTTCGACGCGCGGTTCGATGGCGACTGGATGTTCGCCAGAACCCGTGGGCGTCGCGTTGCGATCAAGTCGGCGCTATTGGCGGGCGACATCGTGGTCGGCGTAGGGAATATCTACTGCTCGGAGAGCTTGTTTCGCGCCGGGATTCGGCCCACCACGGCGGCAGGCCGCATCAGCCGCCCTCGCTACGCGGCGCTGGCCGAAGCCATCCGTGCCACGCTGGCCGATGCCATTGCCCGGGGTGGCAGCACGCTGCGCGACTTTGTCGGCTCAGACGGGCAGAGCGGTTACTTCCAGCTCGAGGCGTTCGTGTACGACCGCGCGGGCCTGCCATGCCGCGTATGCGGCACCCCGATTCGCCAGATCATGCAAGGGCAGCGCTCGACTTTCTATTGCCCGACCTGCCAGCGCTGAGGCGCCTGCTGGAGCGCTTTGTCCGTCATTTCGCAAGATTTTCGAAGGGGGGTGTCCGGCCGCCGATGGCATCCCGCAACACTTGCCGCGCCGCCCCTGGCGCGCCAGCGGAAAGTTCCCCCAGATCCGGGCGGTTCCCTGTATCGTTCCACCTAAATTTGTGCCTTTCTGTGCCGTAATGGGGCGTATGCCCCCGGCTGTAGTGATGGCGGGAGGGTGCGCGGTTGCATTTCGGGTGCGCGCACACAATAAGACAGAACGATGAACAACACACTGAGCACACAGTTCGAGCAGTACAGCGCCTGGCGCGCTTCGGTACTGCAGTCGGTGGGGGAATTCCAGGACTGGCTGCAGGCGCAGGAGCTATACGACGCCCAGGCAGACATGCGCGCACAGCGCATTCGTGGGGTTCTGCGTAGCGACAAGCTGAAGGTCGCCTTCATTGCCGAGTTTTCGCGCGGCAAGAGCGAGCTGATCAACGCGATCTTCTTTGCGGACTTTGGCCGCCGCATCCTGCCGTCGTCGGCGGGCCGGACCACGATGTGTCCGACCGAGCTGATGTACGACGAAAGCTATCCGCCGTCGATCCGCCTGCTGCCGATCGAGACGCGCCTGCACGATGCGTCGACGGCTGACTTCCGTGATGCCGGTAGCCACTGGCTGTCGGTGCCGCTCGATCCTTCATCGCCCGAAGGCATGCTCGAAGCGTTCCGCCACGTGGTGGAAACCGTGCGCGTGCCCAAGGAAGAAGCCGAGCAGCTTGGCCTGTACAACGACGCGGATCCGGACGCCGCCTTCTCGGTGGATGCTGCTGGCACGGTCGAAGTGTCGAAGTGGCGCCACGCGATCATCAATTTCCCGCACCCGATGCTCAAGCAGGGTCTGGTGATCCTGGATACACCGGGGCTGAATGCCATCGGTACCGAGCCGGAGCTGACGCTGCGCTTGATTCCGGATGCACACGTTGTCGTGTTTGTGCTGGCAGCGGATGCCGGCGTGACCAAGAGCGACCTGGAGCTGTGGCGCTCGCACGTGGGCGGTGGCCAGCGCAAGGGCTGCATCGCCGTGCTCAACAAGGTCGACGGCCTGTGGGATCCGCTCAAGACCGAGCAGGAAGTCGAGAACGAAGTCAGCCGCCAGATCATGACCACGGCGCAGGTGCTCGACATTGATGTCGAGCGCGTGTATCCGGTGTCGGCGCAGAAGGGCTTGCTGGCCAAGGTCAGCCATGACGATGAACTGCTGGCCAAGAGCCGTCTGCCGGAACTGGAATCGGTGCTGTCGGATCAACTGATCCCGCAGCGTCGGGAGATCGTCACCGAGCAAGTGCAACTGGCGGTCAAGGACATGGCCGCTGGCGCGCAGCAACTGCTGCAGATGCGTCGCCGCGACATCGTCGAGCAGTTGTTCGAACTGCGCGGCCTGCGCGGCAAGAACCACACGATGGTCAAGCACATGCTGATGCGCGTGCAGGGCGAGAAGGACGAGTTCGAGCAGAGCATCGCCAAGTTCCAGGCGCTGCGCACGGTGTTCGGCCGCCACAGCGCGGAGATCATCAAGAGCGTGCAGCTCAAGCAGATCCGCTCGACCATGCGCGAAGCGCGCGAGAAGATGAAGGAGCGTGTGTTCTCGCGTGGCCTGCGTGACGACATGGACAAGCTGTTCGGCCACCTGACCGGCCTGGTGCGCGACGCGGCCAACCGCATCGACCAGCTGCACCAGATGGTCGACGGCATGTACAAGAAGTTCAACGCCGAGCACGGTTTTACGCTGTCGCCGCCGCTGCGCTTCCTGGGCACGCGCTACGACGCCGATCTGAAAGAAACGCTGATGCTTGCGCACAACCACTTCGGCGCGTTCAGCTTCCTGACGCGTCCGAAGCCGCAGCTCGTGCACGGCGCGTTCTCGACGGTGGCCAGCCGCGTGCTGGATACCTTCCAGGACATGAACCGTGATATCGAGATCTGGCTGAAGTCGGTCATGACGCCGCTCGAAGCGCAGGTGCGCGATCACCAGAAGCAACTGCGCAAGCGTGTCGATTCGATCGAGCGCATCCACGAGGCGACCGATACGCTCGAAGCACGTATCACCGAACTCGAAGCGCTGCTCAACACGCTGGATGAGCGCAGCGGCACAATTGCGACGTACACCGACCGCATCCTCTCGGCCGGGACGATTCTGGAGCAGCAATCCGTTGCGGCCTGACGCGCATCGTCATGCAAGGGAAAGGCGCCTGCGGGCGCCTTTTTCGTTCTGGTAGGATCGCCGCCAGCGCGCGGTTTCCGTGCGCCGCTTCTTCATCACACGCATGACCACCACCCCACGCCGCACGCGCCGACCCGCGCAACCTGCCCCTGTTTTGCCCTCGCTTCCCGATGATTTCGCTGTGCGCGTGATCGCCTGGCAGCAGCGCCATGGCCGTCACCATCTGCCGTGGCAGAACACCGGCGATGCGTATCGCACGTGGCTCTCCGAGATCATGCTGCAGCAAACGCAAGTGAGCGCGGTGCTGGGCTATTACGCACGCTTCATCGAGCGTTTTCCGACCGTGCAAGCGCTGGCCGCAGCGCCTGCCGATGACGTGATGGCTGCGTGGGCAGGCCTGGGCTACTACACCCGCGCACGCAATCTGCACCGCTGCGCGCAGATCGTGGTGGCTGAGCATGACGGCATCTTCCCGCGCGATCCCGAAGTGTTGGCCTCGCTGCCGGGCATCGGCCGCTCGACCGCTGCGGCCATCGCGGCGTTCTCATACGGCGCGCGTGCTGCCATCCTGGATGGCAACGTCAAGCGGGTGTTTGCGCGCGCGTTCGGCATCGACGGCTTTCCCGGTGACAAGCGTGTCGAAGACACCATGTGGCGTATCGCCGAAGCCGTGCTGCCGCCGGCCAACGATATCCAACCCTACACGCAGGGTTTGATGGATCTGGGTGCCACGGTCTGCACGCGCGGCAAGCCCGCTTGCCTCACGGGCGAACGTGCCTGTCCGCTTGAATCGCTATGCGAAGCGCGCAGTACCGAGCGCGTGATGGAGTTGCCCGTGCCGCGCCCGCGCAAGGCGATCCCCGAGCGCGCAGCCACGCTCATCATCGCTCTGCACAGCGACGCGGTGCTGCTGCAACGGCGTCCGCAACGTGGCATCTGGGGTGGGTTGTGGTCGCTGCCGCTGGTGGGCGAGATGGACGAGGCGATTGACGTGCATCCGTTAGACGTCGACGTCGTGCGCCGGGCCGCGCAGGCGTATGGCGCTGTCTCTGCGGTGGAAATGGCCGGCGCGCTCACGCACACCTTCACGCATTTCCGCCTGCACATGCACTTGCTGCGCGCGGACATTGCCACGCCCGCCGCGCTCGGCGATGACTGGCGCTGGCTGCCGCTGGCGCAACTCAATTCCGTGGGATTGCCCGCGCCGGTGAAATTGGCGCTGGAGACGCTGGTGCAGCCGAGCCTGATCTAACTCAGCCGAAGCAGCATCAAAGGATGTGATGCTGCTTCATGTACCGATGGACGATTTCGATGCGCATGCCCGCATCCATCAGTTCCATCAGCTTCTGCTTGGCCTTGAGCGGCACCGGTAGCAGCTCGCACAGTCGGTTGGCGACCCAGCTTGGGCTGTTCCAGTCATACGGCTCGGCCATCGGCACGTTGCCGTCTTCACGCGAGCCGAGTGTGGCGACGATGCGGCGCAGGGCGTTCACGCAATCATCGAAGAGTTCGCTCTTGCAGTCTTCCACGTCGGCGCCGATGGGCTCGACCGTGCCGCGCATCAGGCCATCGGGCGTGGTGTCGAACGACAGCACTTTGAAGCGCTGCGTGCCGCGCACCTTGATCATCAGCAGTCCAAGCTGCTCCATGTCGCACTCGACGATGTGGGCGATGCAACCGACATCGACTGGCACCGTCGAGGTTTCGGCCGTGGCGACTTCATTGCCGCGTTCGATCAGGCAGACGCCAAAGGGCGTCTGGTCACGCAGGCAGGTGCGGACCATGTCCATGTAGCGGGCTTCGAAAATACGCAGTGGGAGCAGTCCGCCTGGAAACAGCACTGTGTGCAGCGGAAACAGCGGCAGCTCGGTTGGCAGCGGCGGCAGCGGTGAAAAGGGCGAGAGAGCGATGTCTTCTTGCATGGACGGGCTTCAGCAGACGGCGGCAAGACCTTCGCGTAGCGCCGCGCGGCTCAACCGTCTACGGCCAATTCGCGGTGGCGGACTAACACATTACCATGCGCGCGGAAGTACGTGGCAAGCCGTTCCGCGATATACACGGAACGATGCTGGCCCCCCGTGCAGCCAATCGCGACGGTCAGGTAGCTGCGGTTGTCGGCGATGAAACTCGGCAGCCACTTTTCCACGTAGGCGCGAATGTCTTCGGCCATCGCCAGCACCATCGGCTGGCTTTGCAGGAAGTCGATGACGGGCCGATCGCGGCCGGTGAGCGGGCGCAGTTGCGTGTCGTAGTACGGGTTGGGCAGCGAGCGCACGTCGAAGACGAGGTCGGCGTCCGTTGGCACGCCGTGCTTGAAACCGAACGATTCGAACATCAACGTGATGTCGTGCGGCTCGTCGCTGATGAATTCCTTGATGTACGCGCGCAGGGCGTTGGTGCGCAGCGTGCTGGTGTCGATGCGGTGCGCCGGGTCAGCCAGCGGGCTGAGCAGCTCGCGCTCCATCTCGATGGCTTCGATGAGGGACGTGTCGGCGTCCTTGGCGCTGGCGGGCATGCCGGTAACATCGGGTCGGCCATTGCGGATCGACAGCGGGTGACGGCGACGTGTTTCGGAATAGCGCTGCACCAAGGCGTTGGTGCTCGCCGTCAGGAACAGCATGCGCACGTCGTGTTCCTTGCGCAGCGTGGTGATGGTCTCGGGTACCTTGCGCAGCGATTCTCGGCTGCGGATATCGGTGGCGACACCCAGGTGGGTGTAGCCCTGGTCCGCCAGATAGCGCGCCAGCTCGGGGATGAACTGCGCGGGCAGGTTGTCGACGCAGTAGTAACCTGCGTCTTCGAGCACGTTCAGGGCGACCGATTTCCCTGAACCCGACATACCGGTGATGAGAATGATCCGCATGCCGCGAGGATAGCATCCCTGTGTTGCAAAGCAGCGACCAACAAAAAAGGCGACCGGGTGGGGCCGCCTTTCTGGAGCAGTGCTAAGGAGATGCTTAGCCCTTGTTCATCAGGCACTCTTTCTGGGCGTTCTTGTACTCGTCACCCTTCTTGCCCTTGTTGGCCTTAGAGCAGGCGGCCATCTTTTCCTGCTGGGTCATCGGCTTGGCGGCCATCGGTTTGTCCGACAGGCAGCCCTTCATGAACGCTTTGCGCTCGTCGCCCTTCTTGCCGGCGGCGTCCATGTTGCATTGCTTCATCTTGTCTTGTTGCGAATTCTTGGCAGCGGGTGCAGCCGGCATCGCGGCCGGTGCGCTGCCCTGGGCGAACGCCTGGCCGGCCAGGAACGGGAGCGCGAGGGCGCAAGCGGCAATCAGTTGTTTCATCGTGGTTTCTCCTTGGGTACCGACAGAAGAGCGGGCGAATGTATCACCGCGCTCGCGATGAACGCCGCCGCATGCTTGCTCGGCGCATTCCCTCCCACAACGGGGCGGTGGTATGCCGGGTTGACGTTTCGCCACGAAAACTAGGGTAAAACCCGTCTGATCGCGAAATTTTGTAGCAGCTTTGTTAAAGCAGACGGCCCTGCGGCGAGTGTGAGGCCGCTTCCGCCAGCATGGCGGCGCGTTGGCGGTCCATGAAATCACGCAGCGTGTCGATGCCGCGCAGGCGCAGGATGGTGTTGCGCACGGCAGCCTCCACCAGCACGGCCAAGTTGCGGCCGGCCGCCACCTGAATCTTCACCATGTGGATGGGCAGGCCGAGCACATCGAGGTATTGCGAATCGAGCGGCAGGCGCTCGAACTCGCCGTCGTTGCGGCGCACGAGCTGCACGATCAGCTTGATCTTCATCTTCCGACGCACCGCCGTCTCACCAAAGATCGTCTTGATGTCGAGCAAGCCCAGGCCGCGCACTTCCAGCAGGTTTTGCAGTAGCGGCGGGCAGCGGCCTTCGATGAAATCCGGCCCCAAGCGCACGAAATCAACAGCATCGTCGGCCACGAGGCCGTGACCGCGCGAGATCAGTTCCAGGCCGAGCTCGCTCTTGCCCAGTCCCGAATCGCCCATGATGAGCACGCCCATGCCGAGGATGTCGAGAAACACCCCATGCATCGTCACGCGCGGCGCGGAGATACGCGACAGATACAGCCGCAGATGATCAATCACAGCCGCCGAGGAAATCGGCGACGTGAACAGCGGCGTGGACGAACGAGTGCAGCGTAGCTCCAGATCCGGCGGCGGGTCCACGCCATCGGCCACCACGAGGAACGGCGGCTCCAGCAGGATCAACTCGCCCATCTGGCGCTTGCGGTTTTCTTCCGACAGACGCTGGTAGTAGGTGATCTCGGGCTTACCGAGCACCTGGATGCGATTCGGGTGGATGAGGTTCAAGTGCCCGACCAGGTCAGCAGCGGAGGTCGCTTCCTTGGCGAAATCCACGTCGAATGCGCGGTCCGCGCCCTCCAGGCCGGCGACCCACGATAGCTTCAGATCGGCTGCGTTGTCGTCAAAAATCGATTGGGCGGTAACGCCAGTCAGTTCCATAGCAGGGCACGGTGCGCCGTTGGGGCGATGAGCGTTCGCAATCGGTTGCGCGCAGCCCCGATTGCGCCGCGCTCAGGGCCGCCAGTCGGTCAGTAGCTGGTGAATCGCCTCGGGCGACGGCAGGGTAGCAAGGCCTTCCCGCATCTCGCGGTCGGACAGTAGCTGGGCGATTTCTGAGAGGATTTCCAGATGCTGCTGGGTCGCCTGTTCTGGCACCAGCAGGAAGATCAGCAGGGAGACTGGCTTGCCGTCAGGCGACTCAAACGGCACCGGCTCAGACAGCCGCATGAACGCGGCCAGCGGTTGCTTGAGCCCCTTGATGCGGCCGTGCGGGATGGCCACGCCGGCGCCCAGGCCCGTTGATCCAAGCGATTCGCGTGCGAACAGGTTGTCGGTGACAATGGCGCGCGACACGCCATGGTTGTTCTCGAACAGCAGACCAGCCTGTTCAAATACCCGCTTCTTGCTGGTTACGCTGACGTCGAGGGCGATGTTCCCGGGCGGCAGCAGTTTGGCCAAGCGATTCATGTGTAATGCGTGAAATGAGCGGCGTCCTTCTGCACCAAATTGGCGCGCGGACAATCGGGTCATTATAGACCACGCGTCGCGCGGCTTTGTGCGGCGCACCAGTGGCGTGCCGCGCAGGGCAGAGAGGCGAATCCCCCAGGGCTGCAAATGGCCGCTGCCGGCGTGTTACGCCTGCGCATCGACCCTGTTTTTGCCGGCGTCGCGCTGAAATCGGCGCCACACCAAGCATTCATACTTTGGTCAGATTTTAGCCCGACTTAATTCCGATGCAATCGGAATCGTCAGGAATGCACCATGGCATAAAAAAACCGCGCCATCCGAAGGCGCGGTTTTTTGTGGTGCCGTTGACTATTGCTGCATCTGCACGGCCTGGAGGGCCTCATGCTTCACGCTGTTGCGATCATGTCCTTGCACGCGGTCCTTGTACTTGATCACTTGCCTGTCCAGCTTATCGACGAGTAGGTCGATGGCCGCATAAAGATCTTCATGGTGTGATTCAACGAAGACGTCCTTACCCTTGAGGTGCAGGTTGATTTCCGCGTACTGACGCCGATCCTTCTCCTTGTGGTTATCGACCGATAGCAACACGCTGACGCCAATCACCTGATCGAAGTGCCTGATCACACGCTCCAGTTTCGTTTCCACGTACTCACGCAATGCGGGCGTGATGTCCAGGTGGTGTCCACTGAGTTTGAAGTTCATAGCGGTTCTCCTTCTCACGGATGGGCCGCACCGGAACTGCCCGCGATGCGGCTATAAAGACTTACGCAGATTCACTGCAGGGATCTTCAGGGCTTCGCGGTACTTGGCCACCGTCCGACGGGCCACCACGAATCCTTGTTCGCCTAACAGCTCGGCAATTCTGCTATCGGACAGAGGATTCTTCGGGTCTTCGGCTCCTACAAGTTGCTTGATGAGCGCGCGTATCGCAGTGGATGACGCGGCTCCGCCGGTTTCCGTCGATACATGGCTGCCGAAGAAGTACTTCAGCTCAAACGTCCCCATCGGGGTTGCCATGTACTTGTTGGTCGTCACACGGGAGATCGTGGACTCGTGTAGACCCAGTGTATCGGCTATTTCCCGCAAAACCAAGGGGCGCATGGCGATTTCGCCGTGCGTGAAGAAGCTCTTTTGACGCTCGACAATCGCTTGCGAGACACGCAGGATCGTGTCGAAACGCTGTTGGATGTTCTTGATGAGCCAGCGTGCTTCCTGCAGTTTTTGCTGCAGATTGGCGGCGCCTGATTCGCCACGACTGCTGCGCAGGATTTGCGCGTACATGTCGTTGATGCGCAGGCGCGGCATGACGTCGGGGTTCAGTTGCGCCATCCAGCCCGCGCTGGTTTTGCGCACGACCACATCAGGCACCACGAAGTCGGCCTCGGCGCGACCAAATGCGTGGCCGGGGAACGGCGTCAATGAACGAATGAGTTCATGCGCGGCTTTCAGTGCGGGCTCATCGACGGAGAGCGCTTTCTTCAACCGCGTGTAGTCGCGTGCGGCCAGCAACTCGAGATGTTGATTGACGATGATGAGTGCGAGCGCCTTCGCCGGTGAGTCGAGCCGGTGCAGTTGCAGCGTCAGGCATTCGGCCGCCGATCGCGCGCCGATGCCGGGCGGATCAAAGCTCTGGAGCATGCGCAGCGCAGCCTGCAACTCATCGAGTTCGACTTCGAGTTCGGCCGGTAGGTCGGAGAGGATTTCGTCGAGCGAGCCTGACAGATAGCCTTCGTCGTCGAGCGACTCGATCAGGAAGATGACGAGGCCCTTGTCGCGCATCGACAGCTTGAGCGGCGCGAGTTGCTCCATGAGGAACTCGCGCATCGACGGCTCGGCTTCACGCAATTGCAGCGGGGCGCGGTCGTCTTCGTCAGATTGCGGCTTGCGGGCGAAATCGTCGAGGCTCCAGTCGGAGCGGTCGGAGCCGTAGTCGCTGTCGAAGTCGGCGCTGCTGTCGTTGTTCTCGTAGCTGTTGTCCGGGGCGTTGCTGCTATCGGCCCCATTGGGCGAAGGCGGCGGCGATTCGGTGGGCAGCGGGGTGGCGCTGTTGCTCTGCAGAGCGTTGACGGAGCCATCGGCGCCAATGCGCGCGGAGGTGTCGAGCCACTCGTTCTCCCGCTCCAGCAGCGGGTTTTCGGTCAGTGCCTGCTCAACTTCCTGCTGCAGTTCGATGGTCGACAACTGCAGCAGGCGGATGGACTGCTGCAACTGCGGCGTGAGCGCCAGGTGCTGAGAGAGGCGGAGCTGGAGCGACTGTTTCATGCGGCCTATTCTATGCCCAACCGCCAGTCGATGGAACGGATTTTGCTTTAAGGTGCGCCCTTACCACGCCCGTCCGACCGTCCTGACGGCGTAGGCATGCGGGGTGGCTTACATCCGGAAGTTATCGCCCAGATAGACCTTGCGCACATCCTCGTTTTCGATGATCTCCTCGGGCTGGCCGGCGGCCAGCACGGTGCCTTCGCTGATGATGTAGGCGTGATCGCAGATGCCCAGCGTTTCGCGCACGTTGTGATCGGTGATGAGCACGCCGATGTTGCGGTCTTTAAGGAAGCTGACGATGCGCTGGATTTCGCCCACGGCGATTGGATCCACGCCTGCAAACGGTTCATCGAGCAGGATGAAGCGTGGCGACGAGGCCAGTGCCCGGGCAATTTCCACGCGGCGGCGCTCGCCGCCCGAGAGCGACAGCGCGGGGTTGTCGCGCAGGTGAGCGATCTGCAGGTCGTCGAGCAGCGCGTCGAGGCGCCGATTGACTTCCGTGGGCGGGAGTTTTTTGCCGTCCTGCTCTTGCAGCTCAAGCACCGCGCGGATGTTCTCCTGCACGTTGAGCTTGCGAAACACCGATGCTTCCTGCGGCAGGTATGACAGCCCCATGCGCGCGCGCTGGTGAATCGGCAGGCGGCTGATGTGCTCGCCGTCGAGCACGATGTCGCCGGCGTCCAGCGCCACCAAGCCGACGATCATGTAGAACGACGTGGTTTTTCCCGCGCCGTTGGGGCCGAGCAGGCCGACCACCTCGCCGCTCTTCACATTGAGCGATACGTCCTTCACCACCGTGCGCGTGCCGTAGCGCTTTTTCAGATGGCGAACGACCAGCGTGCTGGAGGTCGTGGCCTGCGGCGCGGCGGTTTTGGGAGCGAGGGTCGTGGCGGACATAGGCAGCGAAAAAGGCGGTACGGATCAGGGCTTGGCGGCGGGCGCGGCCGGTGTGCTGGTGCGCGGTGCCAGGACGGCGCGCACGCGGCCCGACGGGTTGGCGGAGGTTGCGTTTTCGGCGCCGCCCGATGCGGTGTAGAACTCCTTCTGGCCGTCGTACGTGATGACCGCGCCGCGGATCTCATCGAGTTGCGTGGCACCTTGCAGGCGCTCCATGCGCGCTCGGCTGATCAGCTTGGAGACCTCTTGTTTGCCGTCGTATTCGATGCGTTCGCCCCAGCCCTGGATGTACTCGTCGACGTTGTCGCGTTTCTGGCGGATGAATGCCAGATTGCCGGGCTTGGAGGTGGCCACCGCGTAGTTGTAGCCCTCCGGGTCGGTGCGCAGATCGGCGGCATCGGAGCGTAGCACCATCGTGCCCTTGGTGAGCACGACGTTACCGGTCAGGTGGTAGACCTGTTTCAGATCGTCATAGCTGGCATTGTCGGCTTCGAGTACGAGCGGCTTGTCGCGGTCGGCGCGCTCGGCGTGCGCGGGCAGGGCCGGAAGCAGCAGCGCAGCGACGATGACGAGGCCGGCAGCACGGAGGGAATCAGTCATGGAGATCAAGTCAGAGAAGAGCGCGGTCGATGGGCGTTTTCAACTGTGGGGGTGAAGTCTACTGCTTCGGTGCCCCCAGCCCTTCGATCCGGCCGCGCACATTGCCCAGCAATTGTACTTGGCGCGTCACGTTGTTGAAGACGAGGCCGTTGGCGTTCATGACCGACGGCCCGCGATGCAGCTCGACGGGCTTGTCGGTGCGCACCACATCGTCGTTGAGCAGGACCTGGAAATAGGTCGAGTCGGCAGTCATCAGCGGATCCTGGCGGGCATCGGGGCCTTGCGCGCGGATGACCTTGGCGTTGTTGTAGAGATCGATGATGGTGCCGTCGCCGTTCATCTTGCCGAGATCGGCGCGGGCGGTGACCTGTGGCCGGTCGGGCGCATACACGCGCAACGCGGGGAAGGTGACGTCGTAGGTCAGGTCGTCCTCATAGTGGTTCATGTGGACGCCGGTGAAGCGGTATTTGGTGGCGCCGGTTTCGTCCAGCGCTGTGGCCGAGACGCCGTCCATCGTGTAGTCGGCGACGTGGCGCTTGGGTTGCGTGGCGGCTTCGTCGGTTTGCGGCGTATTGACCTGCACGAGCAGGAACGTGATGCCGCAGACGACCGCCATCAGCAGAATCGGCAGCCCGCGCAGCACAATCTGCAGCACGGAGGAAACGAGGCGTTGGGAGCGTTCGCTGGCCATGGGGTCAGAGGGGTTGGGGCCTAGGCCTGCAGCACTCGAGCGAGCAGGGCGTCGTAGGCGCCTTGCGCCTTGAGGATGAGGTCGGCGACTTCGCGCACGGCGCCGCGTCCGCCCGTTGCCTGGGCGACGTAGTGGGCGCGGCTGCGCAGTTCAGCGTGGGCCTGGGCGGGGCAGGCGGCAAAGCCCACCAGTGTCATCACCGGCAGGTCGGGCCAGTCGTCGCCCATGTAGCCGGCGTCTGTTGGTTGAAGTTCGGTGGCGGCCAGCAAATGGGCAAATGCCTCGCGTTTGTCGACGACACCTTGGTACAAGTGTTCGATGCCGAGTTCCCCGGCGCGCCAGGCGACGATCTCGGATTGCCGCCCGGTAATGATGGCTGGCGTAATACCCGCCTGTGCCAGCAACTTGATGCCATGGCCGTCGAGCGTGTCAAAGGCCTTGCTGATCTCGCCTTCGGGGCCCACCAGCAGGCGGCCGTCGGTCAGCACGCCGTCCACGTCGAACACCATCAGGCGCACGCGCGCGGCGCGTTCCATCGCCTGCGGAAAGCGTGCGTCAATGTTGCTGTGGACAGGATCGGCCGGGGCGCTCATCAGCGGCGTGTCAGAAGGTCAGATGACCTTGGCGCGTGTCAGGTCGTGGATGTGCAATGCACCCACCAGCGCACCGTCAGCATCGACCACCAGAAGCTGGTTGATGCGATGTGTCTCCATCACTTCGACGGCCTCGACGGCGAGTTGATCGGGACCGACCGAACGCGGATTGCGGTGCATGACCTCGTGCATGGGCACCGTGCGCCAGTCGCGCGGCGTCTCGAGCAGGCGGCGCAGGTCGCCGTCGGTGAAGACGCCTACGGCGCGGCCGTCGGCATCCACCACAGCGGTCATCGCGATGCCCTTGCGGGTGATTTCCATCAGCGCTTGCGATAGCGGGGTGTCTTCGTTCACGCGCGGGACGGCGTCGCCAGCGCGCATGACGTCGCGCACGTGCGTGAGCAGCTTGCGGCCGAGCGACCCGCCTGGGTGCGAGCGGGCGAAATCCTCGGTGCCAAAGCCGCGTGCGTCGAGCACGGCCACCGCCAGCGCATCGCCCAGCGCAATCTGCGCGGTGGTGCTGGCAGTGGGGGCGAGGTTCAGCGGGCAGGCTTCCACATCGACGTGCGAATTGAGTACCACATCGGCGTGCTTGCCGAGCGACGACGCCGGGTTGCCCGTCACGGCGATCAGCTTGGCGCCCAGCCGTTTGACAAGCGGCAGGATGACGTTCAGTTCCGCCACCTCGCCGGAATTGGAAAAGCCGATGAAGACGTCGTCGCGCGTGACCATGCCGAGGTCGCCATGGCTGGCTTCAGCCGGATGCACGAAAAAGGCCGGCGTGCCGGTCGAAGCCAGGGTGGCGGCAATCTTGCGCGCCACGTGCCCCGATTTGCCCATGCCGGACACGACCACGCGGCCGGTGCAGCCGAGCACCATTTCGACCGCGCGCGCGAAGTCGGCGGACACTTGGGATTTGAGGCCGAGCACGGCTTGCGCTTCGATGTCGAAGGTCTGCTGCGCCAGCGCCAGCGCTCGATCCGGATTGAAATTCGCTATCATGGCGGCGAAGTATAACAACGATTGACACAAGGCCCCGGCCGCTTGCCGCAAGGTTCGGCATGCTCGGGGGCGAGCCTTGCGGGGAGTCGCGGAGCGTGCGGGCGCTCCGTTTTGCTGCGCCGCAGTATCGGGCTTTCAAACCACTTTCCTTCCCGTCGCCACGCCGTCATTTTCTGCTCTGCGGCGTCCCGCGTATCGCGTTCTTCGTTTATACCCTGGCATCGGTCTTGCAGCGCCTGCGTGCTCGTTTCGGCACGCACCGTCCTGATGCGCGGGTGCCGTCCTTCCTGTCCAACCCCTTTCGATTGGTTTTTCGCGCCGCATGCATTCGCCGCTGGAACTCACCCTCGTGTTGTTGGCCGCCGCCGTGATCGGCGTGGTGCTGTTCCGCATGCTGCAACTGCCGCCGATGCTGGCCTATCTTGTGGTGGGCGTGCTGATCGGGCCGAAGGCGACGGGGCTAGAGTCCGATTCTGCACAGACGCGTTACCTGGCCGAGTTTGGGGTGGTGTTCCTGATGTTCTCGATCGGGCTGGAGTTCAACCTTTCCAAGCTGCGCTCGATGCGGCGGCTGGTGTTGGGGTTGGGTGCGTCGCAGGTGGTGCTGACCATGCTGCTGACGATTCCGGTGTCGCTGCTGCTGTCGCACTGGTATCCGGTGTCGTGGCAGGCCGGGCTGGCGCTGGGCGGTGCGCTGGCCATGTCGTCCACGGCCATCGTCTCGAAGATGCTGGCCGAGCGCCTCCAGCTGGAGACGGAGCATGGCCGCAACATCATCAGCGTGCTGCTGTTCCAGGATTTGGCGGTGGTGCTGCTGCTGATCGTGGTGCCGTCCCTGGGCAAGAACCCGGGCGATCTGATGCTGGCGCTGTCGATTGCGGCCCTGAAGATCACTGTCGCGCTGGTGTTGATCCTGTTCCTTGGGCAGAAGCTGCTGTCGCGCTGGTTCCATCTGGTGGCGGCGCGGCGCTCGCAAGAGCTATTCATGCTGAATCTGCTGCTGGTGACGCTGGGCATGGCGGCGCTCACCGAGCGACTGGGTCTGTCGATGGCGCTGGGTGCATTCCTGGCCGGCATGCTGGTGTCGGAAACACCGTACAAGCTGCAGGTGGAAGAAGACATCAAGCCGTTCCGCGATGTGCTGCTGGGGTTGTTTTTCGTGACGGTTGGCATGCTGCTGGACCCGCGAGTCGTGGTCGAGCACTGGGCGCTGGTACTCGGGCTCGTGCTGGGGCCGGTGCTGTTCAAGTTCGTGCTGATTGCGTTGCTGGCGCGGGCGTTCGGCTCGGGCGGCGGCGCGGCGATCCGCACGGCGCTGGGGCTGGCGCAGGCGGGGGAATTCGGCTTCGTGCTGCTCAACCAGATCGACGGGCTTCACTTGATCGACCCGCTGCTCGGCCAGGCGATCCTGGCGGCGATGCTGCTGTCGATGCTGCTGGCGCCGTTCCTGATCCAATACAGCGACGTGATCGCCATGCGGCTCTCGCGTACGGACTGGCTGATGCAATCACTGGCGATGACGAAGATCGCCGCGCAGAGCATCGCCACTGAGCGCCACGTCATCATCTGCGGCTACGGGCGCAGCGGGCAGAACCTGGCCCACATGGTTGAGCAGGAAGGCATCGGCTACATGGCGCTGGACCTGGACCCCGACCGCGTGCGCGATGCCGCAGCCGCCGGCGAACATGTGGTCTACGGCGATGCGGCACGGCGTGAATCGTTGGTGGCGGCGGGTATCCACCGTGCGGCGGCGGTCGCCATTACGTATGCCGATACGGCGTCTGCGCTGAAGGTGCTGCACCACGTGCAGGCGCTGGAGCCGACCCTGCCCGTGATCGTGCGCACGATTGACGATGCGGATCTGGACCGCCTGCAGCAGGCGGGCGCCACCGAAGTCGTCCCCGAGATCATCGAAGGGAGCCTGATGCTGGCGTCGCACGCGCTGGTGCTGCTGGGCGTGCCGCTGCGCCGCGTGGTGCGCCGCGCACAGGAAATGCGCGACGCGCGCTACAGCCTGCTGCGCGGCTACTTCCACGGCCAGGACGACGAGGAAGACATGCTCGAGCGCGAGGCTGTGCGCCTGCACTCGGTGCCGCTCTCGGCGGGCTCGCCGGCCATCGGACGCAAGCTCGGCACGATGGGGCTAGAAACGTTCAAGACCTCCGTCACGGCGATCCGCCGGCAAGGCATTCGCGCGATCGATCCGGAGCCCGATACGGTGCTGGAGCTGGGGGATATCGTTGTGCTGCGGGGCACGCCCGAGAGCTTGCAGATGGCGGAGGAGCGGCTGTCGCCGCGCTGATGTCGCCGCTTATTTAACGAGCGCTTCGAGCAGCGGCCCGCGGGAGCGGCGCGGTGGCGGTGCGTCGGCCATGCTGGGCGGCAGGCCTTCGAGCACTGCGGCCGCATCGAGCGAGCGGATCGACACCCGTGTATCGGCAGGAATGCGCCCATCCTGCTGCAGCATCAGGTAGCGCAGGCAGCAGACGCGCAGGAAGGAGGCGAAGTTGGCCACCTCGCCGCGCCGCTCGAGCAGCTCGTCATAGAGCTTGCTGATGAGCTGGTTGACCGTCAGGCCGTCGCGCTGGCCAATTTCCTCCAGCACCTCCCAGAACAGGCATTCGAGCCGCACGCTGGTCGCCACGCCGTGCAGGCGTAGCGAGCGCGCGAGGCTGTCGTACGAGTGAGGGTTGGCGCGGATGAAGATTTCGCACATGGCCGGGGCTCCTGAGGGCGCCCGCGGATGGGTAACCGGCGGGCAACCGGATCAGTGTAGAACCCGCGTGCCCAGGACTTCAAGAAACTGTGCAAGCCAGGCGGGGTGCGCTGGCCAGGCGGGTGCCGTGACGAGCTTGCCGTCGGTGTGGGCCTGGTCGACGGGGAGGTCCTTGAAGATGCCGCCCGCCGCCGTGACTTCCGGGCCACATGCCGGATATGCCGAGCACGCCTTGCCCTCCAGCACCCCAGCAGCCGACAGCAACTGTGCGCCATGGCAGATGGCCGCGATGGGTTTGTCCGCACTGGCAAAGTGCCGAACGATCTCGAGCACGCGGGCATTCAGGCGCAGGTATTCGGGCGCGCGGCCGCCGGGTACGACAAGTGCGTCGTACGTGGCTGGGTCGATGTCGGCAAAGCTGGCGTTGAGGGTGAACCGGTGGCCGGGCTTTTCGGAGTACGTCTGCGCACCCTCGAAATCATGGACAGCCGTGGCAACCGAGTCGCCGGCTTTTTTGTCCGGGCAGACGGCGTGCACCGTGTGGCCGACCATTTGCAGCGCCTGGAAAGGCACCATGACTTCGTAGTCTTCGACGTAGTCACCCACCAGCATCAGAATTTTCTTAGCCATCGCCGTGTCTCCTGTATGGTTGCGGTTTGCCCATTGTGGTTCGGCACCATTCGGCCCGGGTGGTAGCCCATTACCGCAAGCTGCCTTTCCTCGCGTTTCCCCTTTCTTGCCATGAGCCAAGTCCCGCACAACCAGGCGGCGTTGCTGACGCCGTCGTCCGTTCCCGCTTCGACTGAGCTGGGCGATGTGTCGCGCTACCTGCGTGATCGCATTCGCACTGTGCCGGACTGGCCCCAGCCGGGCGTGATGTTCCGCGACATCACGCCGCTGCTGCAGGACCCAAAGAGCCTGCGCGTGCTGGTGGACGTGTTCATCCATCGCTACATGGGGCAGGGGCTGAACCTGGTGGCGGGCATCGACGCGCGCGGGTTCATCCTCGGCTCGATCGTGGCGTATGAGCTGAACCTGGGCTTCGTGCCGATCCGCAAGAAGGGCAAGCTGCCATTCACCACGGTGGCCGAGGAGTACATGCTCGAGTACGGCAGTGCGACGGTGGAAATCCACGCCGACGCGTGCAAGCCCGGCGACCGCGTGCTGCTGATCGACGACCTGATCGCTACCGGCGGCACCATGATGGCCGGCAAGCGACTGCTCGAACGCCTGGGCGCGACGGTGGTGGAGGGCGCGGCGATTGTCGACTTGCCCGAGCTGGGTGGCTCGCAACTGCTGATCGAAGGCGGGCTGCCGCTCTTCACGGTGTGCCGTTTCGACGGTCACTGAGGCCCTAAAGCGATGCCGCCGCCGCATACGCTCATGTGACAAAAGTATGACGACGTGTTGCAGGGCGCGGTAGCATCGTTCCCTCCCCCTTTTTTTCTTGTCTTCCTTGCCAGGAGACCGTCGATGCCCCATGTGTTGCTGTTCCTGTTCACCTCGATCGCCATTACGGTGATGCCTGGGCCGGACAATCTGCAGGTGATTGCGCGTGGTGCAAGCCAGGGCCGCAAGGCTGGCCTGGCAGCGGCAGCGGGGTTTGCATCGGGCTGCCTGTTCCATACGACGTTTGCGGCGTTGGGGCTGGCGGCGGTGTTGCAGTCGTCGCCCCTGGCGTTCCAGGCGATCCGCTGGCTGGGCGCGGCGTATCTGATCTGGCTCGGTATCCAGGCGCTGCGCAGCAAAGGCGGCGTGGGCCTGAGGCATGCGGATTCTCAGGCGGCGCCAGACCTGTGGCAGGTGTTCCGCCAGAGCGTTTTCGCCAATCTGCTCAACCCAAAGGTGACGCTGTTCTTCGTCGTGTTCCTGCCGCAGTTCGTGGATGCGCAGGCTGGCCATGCGGCGTTGCAGATGTTGTTGCTGGGCGGCATCTTCATGGCGCAGACCATTGTGGTGTTCAGCCTGTACGGCTGGTGTGCGGCTGCCCTGGGTGGCTGGATGCGCCGCACGCCGCGCGCATCGCTGTGGCTCGATCGCGTGAGCGGCTGCCTCTTTATCGGCCTGGGCCTGCGCGTGGCGCTGACCAAGTAAGCGCCACGGAAATCGATGATTACGCTGCTCAAGCTGCTCTCGGGTGTTGCTCTGCTGGTGTGGGGCACGCAGACCGTCAAGGTCGGCATGCTGCGCTTGTATGGCGCGGATTTGCGCCGCCTGCTGTCGCGCAGCGTGTCGAACCGGTTTTCCGCGCTGCTGGCCGGTATTGGCGTGACGTGCCTGGTGCAGAGCAGTAACGCGACGGCCACCATCGTGGGAGCGTTTGTCGCGCAGGGGCTCATGAGCGTTTCGGCCGCGCTGGCGATTCTGCTGGGCGCCAATGTGGGCACGGCGCTGATGGCGCAGGTGTTTGCGCTGGACTTGTCGTGGCTGTCGCCGCTGTTGATTTTCTTTGGCGTGATCCTGCACCTGTCGCGCAAGGGCAGCCCCGTCGGGCATTTCGGGCGCGTGCTGATCGGCCTGGGGCTGATCATGATGGCGCTGGAGCTGATCTCGGTGGCCTCCAGCCCGATGGTGGAGGCCAACGCGCTGCGTGTGTTGCTGGGCTCCATCTCGTCGGACACTGGGCTGAACATGCTGATCGGTGCGGTGCTCACGCTGCTGTGTTATTCGAGTCTGGCGGTGGTGCTGTTCTGCGCGACGCTGGCCACATCTGCAGCGGTGTCCGTCAAGGTGGCGTTTGCCATCGTGCTGGGCGCGAACATCGGGAGTGCCGTTGCCGCATTGGCGACCACGCCATCGTCGAGTCAGGCTGCGCGCCGAGCCACCTTGGGCAACCTGCTCTCGCGCATGTTGGGTGCGGCGCTGGTACTGCCGTTCCTGGGCAAGCTGGCCGAGTTGGCGCCGCATGCGGGCGTGGCGCTGCAGCACATGGTGGTGGCGTTTCACGTGCTGTTCAACGTGGGGCTGGCGGCGCTGCTGATCGGCCTGACCGAGTCGATGGCGCGCCTGTGTGCGCGCATCCTGCCGGGTGGCGCACATATCGATGATCTGGTCGCGCCGCGCTATCTCGACCCGTCCGCGCTGGCCACACCCACGCTCGCGTTGGGCAATGCCTCGCGCGAGGTACTGCGCATCGGCGATCGCGTTGAACACATGCTCGACAACACCCTGCGCGTGCTCAAGACCAACGACGTGCGCCTGCTGCAGACCACCCGTGCCATCGACGACGAGGTCGATGCGCTATACACCGCCATCAAGCTCTACCTGACGCAACTGAGCCATGAGGCGCTGGATGCGCGCGAAGGCAAACGTTGGGCCGACATCATCTCGCTCACCATCAACCTGGAGCACGCCGGCGACATTCTCGACCGCCTGCTGCAGGACGTGCGTGAGAAGAAGATCGCGCACAAGCTGGCGTTTTCCGAGGCCGGCATGCAGGAGCTGGAAGACATGCATGCGCGGCTGGTCATCAACCTCAAGCTGGCGCTGTCGGTGTTCCTGACCGGCGACTTGCGCAGCGCGCAGAAGCTGATGCTGGAGAAGGCGCACTTCCGCGATCTGGAGAAGCGCTATGCGCGCAGCCACCTCACGCGTGTGTCCGCGCAGACGGCGGAGAGCATCGAAACCAGCTCGTTGCATCTGGACATCATCAGCGATTTCAAGCGGTTGAATTCGTTGTTCTGCGCGGCGGCGTATCCGGTGCTGGATGAGGCAGGCGTGCTCAACCGCAGCCGCATGAAAGATGCAGGCGAGGTCGAGGGCGACACGGAAGCGACGCCGGCCGGCCAATAAAAAAAAGCGCAGCCGAAGCTGCGCTGGATACCGTTACTTCCGCTTGAGCAGTGGCGCCAGGTACTTCCCCGTAAAGCTCGCCTTGTTCTTCGCCACGTCTTCCGGTGTGCCCTTAGCGATGATCTGCCCGCCGCCGGCACCGCCTTCGGGGCCGAGGTCGATCAGCCAGTCCGCCGTTTTGATCACGTCGAGGTTGTGCTCAATGATGACGATCGTGTTGCCGTGGTCGCGCAGCTTGTAGATGACCTTGAGCAGCAGCTCGATATCGTGGAAGTGCAGACCGGTGGTCGGCTCATCCAGGATGTAGAGCGTGCGGCCGGTGTCGCGCTTCGATAGCTCCAGCGACAGCTTTACGCGCTGCGCCTCGCCGCCCGAGAGCGTCGTCGCCGATTGCCCCAGGCGAATGTAGCCCAGGCCCACGTCGAGCAGCGTCTGCAGCTTGCGGCGCACCACCGGCACCGGCGCGAAGAACTCGTGCGCCTGCTCGACCGTCATCTCCAGCACTTCGGTGATGTTCTTGCCCTTGTAGAGCACCTCGAGCGTTTCGCGGTTGTAGCGCTTGCCGTGGCACACGTCGCACGGCACGTACACGTCGGGCAGGAAGTGCATCTCCACCTTGAGCACGCCATCGCCCTGGCAGGCCTCGCAGCGGCCGCCCTTGACGTTGAACGAGAAGCGCCCAGGGTCATACCCGCGCTCCTTGGCCGACGGCACACCGGCAAACAGTTCGCGGATCGGCGTGAACAGCCCCGTGTACGTGGCCGGGTTGGAGCGCGGCGTGCGACCAATCGGCGATTGATCGACGTTGATGACCTTGTCGAAATGCTCCAGCCCGTCGATGCGGTCGTGCGGCGTGGGCTCCGGCGTCGAGCCATACAGATGGCGCGCCACCGCGTGATACAGCGTGTCGTTGATCAGCGTCGACTTGCCCGAACCCGACACGCCCGTGATGCACGTCAGCAGCCCGATCGGGATGTCCGCTGACACGTTCTTCAGGTTGTTGCCCGAGGCGTTGATGATGCGCAGCCAGCGGTCTTCATCGGGCGCCGTTCGTTGCTTGGGCACCTCGATGCGGCGCTTGCCCGAGAGGTAATCCCCCGTGAGCGACGAGGGCGATTGCTCGATCTGCTTGGGCGTGCCCTCGGCGATGATCTGGCCGCCGTGCACGCCGGCGCCCGGGCCGATGTCGACCACGTAGTCCGATGCGCGGATCATGTCTTCATCGTGCTCGACCACCAGCACCGAGTTGCCCAGGTCACGCAGGTGCTTGAGCGTGCCGATCAGGCGGTCGTTGTCGCGCTGGTGCAGGCCGATGGACGGCTCGTCGAGCACGTACATCACGCCAGTCAGGCCCGAACCGATCTGCGAGGCTAGGCGGATGCGCTGCGCTTCGCCGCCCGAGAGCGTATCGGCGCTGCGCTCCAGCGACAGGTAATCCAGCCCGACGTTGTTCAAAAAATTCAGCCGCGCGCTGATCTCCTTGACGATCTTGTCGGCAATCTCGCGCTTGGCGCCGTGCATGTTCAGCGTCAGGAAATACGTGAGCGCATCGCGCAGCGGCCAGCCGTTGATCTCGTAGATGCCGCGCGCCTGGTCGGCCTCGCCAATCTTGACGAAGCGTGCCTCGCGGCGCAGACGGGTGCCGTGGCACTCCGGGCACTGCTGGTTGTTTTGATACTTGGCCAGCTCCTCGCGCACGGCGATGGAGTCGGTCTCCTTGTAGCGCCGCTCCAGGTTGGGGATGATTCCCTCGAACGCGTGCTCGCGCACCGTGGTTTTGCCGCGCTCGTTGATGTACGTGAACGGAATCTGCTGCTTGCCGGAGCCGTGCAGCACGATCTGCTGGGTCTCCGGTGGCAGCTCTTCAAACGGCAGATCGATGTCGACGTCATAGAACGCCGCCAGGCTTTGCAGCATCTGGAAGTAGAACTGGTTGCGGCGGTCCCAGCCCTTGATAGCGCCCGAAGCGAGTGAGAGATTCGGGAAGGCCACCACGCGTTTCGGATCGAAGAAGGTGATCTGGCCCAGCCCGTCGCAATGCGGGCAAGCGCCCATCGGGTTGTTGAACGAGAACAGCCGCGGCTCCAGCTCCTGCAACGAATATGAGCAGATCGGGCAGGCGAACTTGGAGCTGAAGCCATGTTCCTTGCCCGTGTCCATTTCCAGCGCGATAGCGCGGCCGTCGGCCAGGCGCAGCGCGGTTTCGAACGATTCGGCCAGGCGCTGCTTGAGCTCTGGATTGACCTTCACCCGGTCGACCACGACTTCGATGCTGTGCTTGTCGTTCTTCTTCAGCGTGGGCAGGCTGTCGACCTCGTAGACCTTGGCTTCAGCCTCGTGCGCGGTGCCGCCGCCCGAGCGGATGCGAAAGCGCACGAAACCCTGCGCCTGCATCGCTTCAAACAGATCGACGTGCTCGCCTTTGCGGTTGGCCACCACGGGCGCCAGGATCATCAGCTTGGTATCGGCCGGCAGCGCCAGCACGGCATCCACCATTTGCGACACGCTTTGCGCTTCCAGCGGCTGGCCGTGATCGGGGCAATACGGCGTACCTGCGCGCGCATACAGCAGGCGCAGGTAGTCGTGGATCTCGGTGACGGTGCCCACCGTGGAGCGTGGGTTGTGGCTGGTGGCCTTCTGCTCAATGGAAATGGCCGGCGACAGACCTTCGATCAGGTCCACGTCGGGCTTCTCCATCAGTTGCAGAAACTGCCGGGCGTACGCCGACAGCGATTCCACATAGCGCCGCTGCCCCTCCGCATACAGCGTGTCGAATGCGAGCGATGACTTGCCTGACCCCGAGAGCCCGGTGATCACGACCAGCTGATTGCGCGGCAGATCGAGGTTGATGTTCTTCAGGTTGTGGGTACGGGCCCCACGAATCTTGATTTCGTCCATGTGCGGCTTTCGCCTCGCGAGCCGCCTGCCAGTTTGGGTGCGGCAATGGGCGGAGGGGGGTGAAAAAGGGTAAGCCTGCTAATATACCGAACTTCGGTTTTGCGGGTAGCTGCCCTCACATAGGGCAACCCGTCAGGCTGTTCAAGTGTTCTTTCCGCCGCATGGTTGCGGCGGTTTTCGCACCCTGTTTTCGACTCCCCATCCATGACTTCCGCTTCCGGCCGCATGACCGGCCTTGAGCTGCGCGCGGCCGCTTCACTGGCCGGCATCTTCGCGCTGCGCATGCTGGGTTTGTTCATGATCATGCCGGTCTTCGCGGTGTTCGCGAAAACGCTGCCCGACGGCAACAACACCCAGCTCGTCGCTTTCGCCATCGGCGTGTACGGCCTCACGCAGGCGGTGCTCTACATCCCGTATGGCTGGCTGTCCGACCGCTTCGGGCGCAAGCCCGTCATCGTGACGGGGCTGGTGATCTTTGCGGCGGGCAGCCTTGTCGCAGCCTTTTCACATAGCGTGGCGGGCATTGCCGTCGGACGCGCCATCCAGGGCGCCGGGGCGATCTCTTCCGCCGTCATCGCCTTCGTGGCCGACCTCACGCGTGAAGAACATCGCACCAAGGCGATGGCCATGATTGGCGGCAGCATTGGCGTGTCGTTTGCCGTGGCCATCGTGAGCGCGCCGGTCATCTTTCGCTGGGTCGGCATGCCGGGCATGTTCCTGGCGATTGGCGTATTGGCCGTCGTGGCCATCGGCGTGGTGCTGTGGGTCGTGCCGAATGCGCCGCGCCCGCCCGAGCACGTGAAGGCCCCTTTCCGCGAAGTCCTGCACAACCCCGAACTGCTGCGGTTGAATTTTGGCGTGTTCGCCCTGCATGCCACGCAGACGGCGCTGTTCGTCGTGCTGCCGCACATGCTGGAAGCCGCCGGCTTGCCCGTCGATTCGCATTGGAAGATCTACCTACCAGTGATGGGCGTGTCGTTCGTGCTGATGGTGCCGGCCATCATCGCCGCAGAGAAGCGCGGCAAGATGAAGGCGGTACTGCTGTCGGCTGTGGCGCTGGTGATGGTGGCGCAACTGGCGCTGGGCGAGGTGCAGCCGACGCTGGCTGCGCTGGCGATTGCGCTGCTGGTGTACTTCCTGGGCTTCAACGTGCTGGAGGCCTCGCAACCCTCGCTGGTGTCGAAATACGCGCCGGGCGTGCGCAAGGGCGCGGCCATGGGCGTGTACAACACCACGCAGGCGCTGGGGCTGTTTGCAGGCGGTGCGGGCGGCGGCTGGATTCTGCTGCACGCGGGGCAGAGCGCGGTGTTCTTCACATGCGCCGGGCTGGTCTTGGCTTGGCTTATAATCGCGAGCCCCATGCAGATGCCGACGTTGCGTCGACACTAAACCGGGCCTACGGCGGCATCACTCAACCTACCTTCGGAAACTCATCATGGCGTCCGTCAACAAAGTCATCATCGTCGGCAATCTCGGCGCCGATCCAGAAACGCGTTACATGCCCAGCGGCGACGCAGTCACGAACATCCGCGTGGCAACCACCGACCGCTACAAGGACAAGGCCAGCGGCGAAATGAAGGAAGCCACCGAGTGGCACCGCATTGCGTTCTTCGGCCGCCTGGCCGAAATTGCCGGTGAATACCTGAAGAAGGGTTCGTCGGTCTACATCGAGGGCCGCCTCAAGACCCGTCAGTGGGAGAAGGACGGCCAGAAGCAATACAGCACCGAAATCGTCGCAGACCAAATGCAGATGCTCGGCGGCCGCGGTAGTGAGGGCGGTGGTGGTGGCCAAGGTGGCGGCGGTGGCTACTCGCGCGGCGGCGAAGGTGGCGGCGCTGGTGGTTACGGTGGCGGCCGCGGCCAAGGTGGCGGCGGTGGTTACTCCCGCGGCGGTGAAGGCGGTGGCAGCCAGGGTGGCAATCAAGGCGGCGCACGCCGTCAAGCTGCACCGTCGAATGGGTTTGAGGATATGGACGACGATATTCCGTTCTAAGGAAAACGTAGTCTAAATCGGTAAAGCAAGGCCCGGTAAGTTTCCGCCTCACCCAAAAGTCAGGCGGAAACTTACAGGGCCTTTATTTATTGTCTTTCAGGTTTTCAGGCGGATGGATCGATGTGCGACTAATGGTTTTGTATATCGATCGAAATAATCGGGGTGGCTTTCTTTATTTTCAATAATCCTCAGGCGCATTACGGTGGTAATATTTTTGCCGTATATTGTGCTTTCCGTGGATTTTGAAATATCTTCACTCGACCAAAGCGGAGTTGAGTCCTGCGGTCAATTTTTCTTCATTCGTGCAAATGAAGGCTGGCGCAATGCCGCTTCAGACGCCGTGCATGGATGCTCCCCGTGAATATGTGTTTGAATTTGCCGTGATCAACGGTAAATCATCTTTCTGGAGACTGTGATGATGCGAAAAATGCTTTTCTCGATCCTGGCGCTTGTGGCCGCCCCGATGATGGCGGCTGAAGGTGGTGGCGCTCAGCCCCCATCCGTCGAAGTCAAGTTTGGCAAGCCGACGGTCAAGCAGAAATTGTTTTATGAAAAGATGTACGAGAAAAAGCCGTTTCCCGATGCGACGCTGTACTACTACGACAACGGTGTTTACAAGATCATTTCTCAGGGCGAAGAGCATTATGGTGTGTACGTTGTGCGCGGCCACCTCACCGATGATCAGTACGCGGTCCACTACATCTCGCTGCCGTCTTCTGACTGGGGTGGAAAAACCGCGCACCACTTCCTGAAGTTCGACCGGAAGGCGGGCACGTTCACGCAGCAGGCGACGTGGGAGGAGGACGCAAACATTGCCCCGCAGCACGGTCGGTTTAGCCAAGGCGACAACACGATTGGCGATCCGGAGTCGATCAAATGGGAGACGCATGCGGAGGGGGAGCAACGGACGCGATAGGCCGAACACGCGTGGCGCCCGCCACTGTGTTTAGCTCAGTGTCTTCGCTCCACAAGGCAACAAAAAACCCGGCAGTCCGCAACGGACGCCGGGTTTTTTGCTAACTGCGCGTGGCGTTAGCCGTTCGAGCATCCCTTCTTGAACACATGCTTGACGCCGCATTTGGTGGCATGGGCCGCATCGCGGACACCGTGGCCGACGGCACGGGCACCGTTGGCCGTGGCATGGCCGACGGTTTTCGCGCCGTCGCGCGTGGCGTGGCCCACGGCCTTTGTGCCATCACGCACGGCGTGGCCGGTTTTCTTGGCGGCGTCTTTTGTGTCCTGCTTGATCTCCTGCTTCGTTTCAGACAAGTCGGCGTGGGCGACGGGGCTGAGCAATGCCAGCATCAGCGCGGGGATCAGCGAGCGGATCAGAAGCGGGCGACCTTTCACGGCGAGATTCCTCCTGGGCAAGTTCAGACAGCGGCGTCGAGCACGACAGCCGCGCGACCTGTCAACAGAATGCGCTCACCCGTCCGCACGGTAAAGCAATACAACACGTTGTTACCGTCTCCGCCGATACGCTCGGCCACGATGTCGAGCGGGGTGTCGATGGTGTCGAGCCGCGCGACGAACGCCTCGACGCTGCGCACGCTAGCGAGGAAGCCGGCGCGCGGGCGCGCCTGTGTCGTATCACCGAGTGCGCCGTGCACGGCCATTGCCTGGGCGGCGTATTCGATGCCGCAGACGGCGGCCAGCTGCCCGTTGGAGCGCAGCGGGTTGGCGGGGTCTTGGTGGCTGGTGGCGACGCAACGGATGTGGGCATCGTCCCAGGCCAGAACGGCGTCGAGCAGGCACATGGCGCCGCTGTGCGGAATGCGCGCGGCAATCCAGTCGCGATCCAGCGGCGGTGAAGGCGGTGCGTTGGCTGTCATGGTGCGCTGTCGCGGAAGGCGCCTGCGGCATCGGGCAAAACGACGTTCACCTGCAGGCGGGTATCCGGCAGGTAGTCGAGCACCACACACTGCGCGCGCCGTGTCGCCAGGGCGTCCAACAACGGCAGCACGCGGGCGGCGGGGTTGCCGTGCCGCAATGTTTCCAGCTCGGGCGCGGTTAGCGTAGTCGCGGGCGTGTCGGTGAGTTCGATGTCGATGCGCGCCAGCGTCTTCGCGCCGGCCTCGGGCGCCAGTACCAGCCCTACGGCAAACGCATCGGACACGGGCCGCATGGCGTGCAGCGGCTCGGGGTACGGGCTGTCGTAGGCGATCAGCAGGGTGGGCGTGCCATCGACGGCGACCTGACACAGGCTATCGAGCAGCCCGGCTGCAAAGCTGCCGTCGTGTGCGCACAGCACATTGGATGGCGCCATGGCGTGCGTGGCGATGCTCCAGTAGCCAGCCGGCGCGTTGTGCACGGAATTGTGGAAGCGCGTGGGCGACAGCTTGCGATTGTCACCTTCATCGCTCGCCAGGGTTTCGCAGATGACGTGGCAGTTCTGCCCGTCGCCGCCGGAGGAGGTGAACACGGTGGCCAGCGTGCCTGCATCGCGCCCGCTGGCGACCACCGCCTCGTGGCCGACCGCCAGGGCGAGCTTGACGACGGGGCCGGTGCGGCGGCGCTCGATGGGCGGCAGGCCGGCGGGCGGCGGCAGCGTGGTCGGCGCGTGCGTGTAGGACGTGCGGCCGGCGAGCACGTCGGCTGTGTGCGGCCAGTCCGGCAAGCCGGGGCCGAGCAGGCCGATGCTTTCAATGAAGGCGCTGAGTCGGGTCATGGTGCGGCATGGTGCGGCGTTAGCTCCGGGCAGCGTCTGCGCGGCCGAAGATCAGGCTGCAGTTGGTGCCGCCAAAGCCGAAGGCGTTGCTGAGCGCGGTGCGCACGCGGGCATCGCGGCTTGTGGTGGCGTAGTTCAGAGCGAGCGCCGGGTCGGGCTGCGTGGTGTTGATGCCGCCGGGCACGAACTGGTGGCGCAGGGTCAGTGCCGCGATCACGGCTTCCAGCGCACCGGCTGCGCCCAGCGTGTGGCCCGTCGCGCCTTTGGTGGAGCTACATGGCGTACCGTCAAACAGCGGCTGCATTGCGCAGGCCTCGGCGGCATCGTTGCTGAGCGTGCCGGTGCCATGCAGGTTGATGTAATCGATGTCTGATGTGGCCAGGCCGCTGGTTTCCAGCGCTTGCACCATGGCCGCGCGTGCGCCCAGGCCTTCGGGATGCGGCGACGACATGTGATGCGCGTCGCTCGATTCGCCAATGCCGAGCAACAGGATGGCGTCGTCGGCCAACGCAGCGTCTGGCACGCGTTCCAGCAGCGCAAACGCGGCGGCTTCGCCAATGGAGATGCCATCGCGCGCCACGTCGTACGGACGACACGGCTTGTGCGACAGCAACTCCAGCGAGTTGAACCCATACAGCGCGGTCAGGCACAGCGAATCCACCCCGCCCACCAACGCGGCATCGATCAGACCCGCCTCCAGCATGCGGCGCGCCGAGGCAAACACCTTGGCACCCGACGAACACGCCGACGAAATCGCCATGGCCGGACCGCACAGCCCAAAGACGGCGCGCACGAAGGCAGCCGGCGAATAAATGTTGTGCGTTTGCGCGTAGTGAAAGCTCGCGGGCAGCGCGCCGGTCTGCGCGTCGCGGTGCTGATAGGCGTGTTCGGTTTCGAGAATGCCCGACGTGCTGGTGCCGATGAACACACCGATGCGCTTGGCTCCGTAACGTGCCCTGGCGGCCATCACGTGCTCGGCAAAGCGGTCTTGGGCGAGGCCGATCTGCGCGAGGCGGTTGTTGCGGCAGTCAAAGTGGGCCAGGTCTGCGCGGATGGACTCGGCGTCAACGCCGTCAACGGCGCCAATCCAGGTGTCGAGGTCGGCACGCGGAAAGTCGCACGGCGTAAGGCCGCCACGCTGGCTGCGCAACGCATCGAGCGTGGCGTCAAGGCCACGTCCGAGGCAGCTCGTGGCGGTGAAATGCGTGACCAGTAGGGGCTTCACGGCGGCGGTGTCGGAAGGTGTTTGGCGGGGGTGAGGTCCGGCAACTCGTGTGCCGGTAATCATCAAATTTTATCAAATGGCGACTTGCGGCTCGGTCACCCGCGCGGCTTCAGGGGCGAGGGCGGCGCGCAGCGTGATGCACTGCAACCGCGCCTGTGCTGCAGCTTGTAGCACGATCGGCAGGGCGGTTAGCAGCACGGGGGTGCCGTTGGCATCGCGCGCAGCGTGGCCGTCGTGCAGCAGGAGGATGTCTTGCGGGGCGAGGTTGTGGAGCAGCCGCCTGGCGACGGCTTCGGCGCTGCTGGAGCGGGTGTCGAAACCGCGCCGGGTCCAGCTCGCCAATTGCAGGCCGAGTTGGCACAGCACCGGTTCAAGGAACGGATTGCGCAGCCCGGCCGGCGCACGGAAGAACAGCGGGCGCACGCCGGTGATATCGGCCAGCGTGCCTTGCGCGGCTTCGATTTCGCGCCGCAGTGCGCCGGGCCCCTGTACCGAGAACGTGTGCCGATGCCGCTGGCTGTGGTTTTCCACGGCGTGCCCGCGCGCGACGATCGCTTCCACACAGCGCGGGTGGCGGTGCGCTAGTTCACCGATGCAGAAGAAGGTGGCCTTGGCGCCGTATTCGTCCAGCACATCGAGCACGCGTGGCGTGACCTCGGGGTCAGGGCCGTCGTCGATGGTGAGCGCGATTTGCTGACCGGCGGTTGCGGGCAGGCGCGTCCAGTTGGGGCCGAGCAGCGTGCTGCGTGGCCACAGCCCAGCGGCCATCACCGCGAGGTGCGAGGCGATGATGGCGCCGCCGGCCCATGGCCAGGCCGATGGCTGTGTCACCAGCGCTGCCGCCGCGCCGGCGTGCAGAGCCAGCGTGCCCTGGATCAGCGGCGTCGGCTTCCAGCGTCGTGCTGTGCCAAGTGGAGAGATGTGCGGGGCGTTCATGCGCAGGCCGGGCGAGCGGGATGTGTTGTGGGCGCCAGAACGGCGGCAAACACCAGCGCCAGCATGGCGCCAGGGCCGACCGTCAGCCCGAAGGTTTCGAGCATCGGCACGCGCGAAAAGGCCAGCAGGCCAAAGCCGGCCACCGTCGCCAGGTTGGCCACCAGCAGCGATACCAGCGTCTGCGGCGCGATGCTTTGCGCGTGTTCACCGCCCTGGTTGAAGAACAGCGCGTAGTTCGAGCCCACCGCCACGATCAGCAGCATGCCGACGAGGTGCAGGATGGTGAGCTGCACACCCGCCAGCGCAAAACCGGCCGTCACCACCAGCACCGCCGCCACCAGCGGCGCCAGCGCCCGCAACACACGCTGCGGTGAGCGCAGCGCCACGAGCAGCAGCAACGCGATCGCCGCAAAGCCAGCGAGCGACAGGCGGATGTCTTCGTGCACGTAGTTCACGTACAGGCGATCGGCCTCGGCTTTCAGATCGACGAAGAGCGCGCTAGGCACGCCCGCGCGCTCGACGGCGGTGCGGATGGGGGTGGCATCAAGGCTCGGCTGGTTGACCGTGCTTTGTGCGGTGGCTTGTGCGCCCGCTTGTGCACCGGAAGGCGCACGTAAGGGCAGCATGGCGCTCCATTGGCCGTTGCGTTGAGTCAGCAGCGCATCCACCGCCAGCGCCATCGACGTGCCTTGCAGGTCGGCGCGCCGCAGCAGCGGTTGCGCGCGCGCAGCGGCCACGTCGGCGATGAAGGGGGCGAAGAGTTCGGGCTTCACACGGATCGGCTGATCTTCCACGGCGCTGCGCATGCGCGCTGTCAGCACATCGGTGGGCGGCAAGCTGGCCAGACGCGCGCGCTGCGTGGCATCGCTGGGCAGATAGCGCGCGGGGGTTTCGAAGCCGGCAAGCACGCCTTGATCGACGAGCGGTTGCAGTTGCGTGGCGACCTTCTCGGCAGCCTCGAGCGCGGCCTGCTCTGTTGCGGCGGGAATGACGACCAGATAGCGCACATCCGGTGCGCCGACATCGGCCCGCAGCCTGGCGTCGAGCGCTTGGCTCTTAGCCGGCACGGGGCTCAGCGCGGCGAGTTCGCGGCTCCAAAGGCCATCGCGATGCAGCGCAAGCGTGATGCACGCGCCCGCCAGCACGAGCACGAGCGGCCAGCGCAGACGCGGCGCGGCGCGCGTAACGTGGGCCAACCACGCGCCGAGCCGCGACACGTCGCGCACGGCCACGCGCGCGCCTTGCAGATGCGGCAACACATAGCGCGTCACCAAGGCTGCCGTGACCAGCCCGACGATCGAATACAGCCCAAGCTGCACGAGGCCCGGAAAGCCCGAGAACAGCATCGACGCAAAGCCGCACACCGAGGTCAGTACGCCCAGGCGGATGGTCGGCCAGTACGTGGCAATCCACGCGCGCAGGCTGTCGGCCGGTTTGGCGCCCGGTTTGGCACCGTCGGCCCGCGCAGATTGCACGAACAGGTAGATCGAGTAGTCCACTGCCTCGCCGATGAGCGTGGTACCGAAGCCCAGCGTGAGCCCGTGCACGGCGCCGAACGTCAGGCTCACCGCAGCCAGCCCAGCCGCCACGCCCGACAGCACCGGCAATAGCCCCAGCGCCAACGTGCGCGGCGAGCGATACACCGTCAGCAGCAGCGCAACCACGAGGATCAGGCTCAGCGTGGATAGCCGTTCGACGTCGTGCTTGATGGTGTCGCGCGCGTCGACGGAAAAGACGCTGGGGCCCGTCATCAGGATGCGCATCGATGCCGCGTTTGGCACGGCACGTGTTGCCGCATCGAAGGCAGCACGCACGGCGCGGATGGCGCTGGCCTGTGCGTCGGTGTCGGAGCCGGCGGCGGTGGTCTGCACCACCAGCACGGCACGCTGGCCGTCGCGCGAGGCCCACACGCCGTGCATCGACGATGGCAGCGCGGCGCCATCGAGCTGGCTCACCAGCGCCGCGACTTCGCCGGTGGGGTCACGCGGCAACAGGTTCTTGGCGACGAGCCCGGCGGATGAACTCAGCAGGTCCAGGCTCTCGCCCAGGGCCGCGTGCAGTCCTTGCGCGGAAAAACGCTGCGGCACGATGGATGGATCGAGGGCAGGGCTGAGTACGTAGCGGTGCTCGAAGATGAACTGCTGGTCGCGCGCTTCGCTCACGGGCTCGCCGTTGTTGACGGCGCTGAACTGCGTATCGGCGCGCAGCGTATTGGCGACGTGGCGGGACAGTGCCGCACGCGTGGCGGCATCCCCGCCTTCGATCCCGACGAGGATCAGTCGCGACACCAACCCTTCGCGCAACTGGTCGACCAAGACGCGCTGCTCCGCACTCGGCGAGCGAGGCAGGAAGGCCGACAGGTCCGCCGTAAAACTGGTGCGCCCGATGACCACCGCACACAGCAGCAGGCCGAGCAGCCACAGCAGCACCGCAGGTCGGCGCAACGCGTGCACTGCGTTCGTCGCGGTGGTCATCGGTGCAGTCATCGGGGGGTGTCGGCGGAAACGCGTTGCAGCCGCATCAGCGAGTGGTCGCCGTCAGCCTGGCGGATGGCGACGCTGCGCAGCATGTCGCGCGTGCCGTCGAGCGTGATCGTGCTGACGACCTTCTGCATGCGCGTGTCGATGGGGGTGAGGGTGAGCGTCCAGTCATCGCCACGGCCGGCAATGGCGACTGTGTAGATCGCTTCGAGTGCGTAGCGGTTGCCCGCCAGTGTGGCGCGGATGCTTTCGATGAAGGCGTTTAGCTCGGGGTACTGCGCCAGCGGCATGGTGAACTTGCGCCGGTTGCGCTCGACGGTGAGCTTGTCGCCGTCGATCACGAGATGTTCGGCTTTGGGCCGCAGCGTGTGTTTTTCCAGATGATCGGGCGCGACGAACACCAACTCACCGGACGATTCCACGGGCTGCTCCGCAATCGACAGGTATTTGGTTTCCGTAAAAGTGGCGCGGCCCGATTTGTTGTGCGCCAGCGTGGACATCAGGCGGTCGAGTGTCCAGGCGGTGGTGTCGGCGGCATGCGTGGTGCCGGCCAGCAGGCTGGCGGCGAGCAGGGCAAGACAGGCGCGGAGGCGGGGGCGCATTGCGATCATGGCGTCAGGGTTTCGGGCGGCTCGGTGTGCGCGGAGCGGGGTGCCGCAGCAGCGCCGGCATCGTGCCAGAAGTCGAAGTAGTTGAACCAGTTGTAGGGCGCCGTGCGGCAGTAGTGCTCAACGCGTTCTACATAATGTGCCAGCGCGGCTTGCACGGCGGCGGCGCGGTCTGCGCGTTGAACATGCGTGAAATCGGCCAGTAAGTCGAAATGCACGGCGTAGCGATTGCCACCCAGGTGCAGCCCCGTCATGAACAGCACCGGCCGCTTGAGGAGGGCCGCCATATGCAGCGGCCCGAGCGGAAACGCGGCCGTACCGCCGAGAAACTCCATGCGCTGCACGGATGCGCCCGCATCGCGCAGCAGCGTGCGATCGGCCAGCATGCCGACCAGGCGGTTGCTGTCCAGCGCCTCGCGCACCCGCAGCATGGCATCGACGCGTCCGAGCGGAATCACCTCCGGCGCCGCTGCCGGGTTGATGGCCGCGACGGCCGCGTTGATGTTGCGCGCGTTGTCTTCGTACATAGCGACGGCCACGCGCAGATCTGGCACCGTGCGGCCGAGCGCGCGCACGACCTCGAAGCTGCCCAGGTGCGCACCCAGCAGAAAGGCCCCGCGCCTTTGCGCGAGCACATCATGCACATGGGCCTGCCCCCGCAATTGCACGTCAAACAGATCGAAGCGCCCGTTGATGAGGTAGATGCGGTCGTGAATGGTGGTGGCAAAAGTGAACATGTGCCGGAACACATCGCGCAAGCTCGCGGGTCGGCCCAGCGTGCGGTGCAGGTAGTCGCGCGAGGCCCGGCGCGCTGCGGGTGAGCACGCGACAAAATACGCCGCAATCAACCGGAGCACGCCACGCCCGAACGGCCGCCCCAGCCGCAGCGAGAGCCACGTCATCACACGCAGGAGCAGCATGTTGCTGCGCTCGGGGCGCTCGGCCCATTCTGGGCGCTTCATGCGGGCGTGCTCTCCGGTGCGGCCAGCACGCCGCTGGCCACGTCGCGCTCCCCCGTGCGGATGGTGAAGCGGATGGCGCGGCTGGCCGTGGTGTCGAACGCCACATCGAGCGGCTCCCCCGGCGCTGCCGGGGACAGGAACTTGGCCGAGCTGATCTTGCAGGCATCGAGCGAGCGCCCCAGTGCCGCGCCGATGTGCTGGAGCGCATGGTCAAGCAACACGACACCGGGAACGATGGGGTGGCCGGGGAAGTGGCCGGGCAAGGCAGGATGGTCGGCAGGGACGGTGAATCGCATGGCAGATACCGTGTTGTGATGGCGCGGCCAATGCTGCGCCACCAGGGCGGCCAGCACATCGCGCGGGAGTTTGCCGGTGCTGTTGCGCGGCAGCGCGTCCACCATCAGCAGCGGGCGCGGCAGGAAGGCGGCATCAACACGGTCATGCAGGGCGCGCAGCACGTCGGCGGGGCTCAGCTTGGGCGCCACCACCAGGGCGACCAGCCGCGTGACGGCCGCGCCGCCGTGCGCGTGTGGTGCGGCCGGCGCGTCGTCTGGCATGAAGAACACGCCGTCCACCACACCCGGGATCGCATTGAGCTGGTGATTCAGATACGCCAGCGAAGACCGCTTGCCGGCGATGTTGATGAGGTCCGCCTTGCGCCCGTGCAGCAGAAAGTGCGCGTCGTCCAGCAGTTCAATCGCGTCGCCCATTGGCACGGGGGTGTCGACGTGGCCGCCGGAGACCCAGACGGTGGGGTCGTCATCCTCTGTGGCGCTTGTACCCGGCACGGCGCGCGCTTCCATGCGCAGCGCCGGGTATAAGCGCCACGCCGTGTCCCGCGCGGTGCGGCGCGTGGCGACCTGGCCGGTTTCGGTGCTGCCGTAGATCTCGATGAGGGGTGCGGCCAAGCGTGCCTCCGCCTCACGGGCGAGCGCGGCCGACAGCGGCGCGGTGGCCGACAGCACCAGCGCGGCATTCGGCAGCGTGGGCTCCGACGCCAGCAGTGCACGCAGGTGCACCGGCGAGGTCACCAGCACACGTGGCTGCGGCACGTCGGCCAGCGCGTCGCGGATGTCTGCGGGATAGAACGGCTGCCGGTGGCTGAACGCCAGGCCACCTTGCAGCGCGAGCAGTACCGTCACCTCAAAGCCATACATATGCTGTGCCGGCACCGTACCAACCAGCGTGAATGTGCGTCCATCATTCAGCCCGAGCTGCGCCACGGCCGCGCGCATGCATTGCACGAGCGCACCCCATGTCTTGCGATGCGGCACAGGCGTGCCTGTCGAGCCGGACGTAAACAGCACCGCCATGACTTGCTCGGCATCGATCTGCGGCACCTGCGTGGGTGCAGTCGCGGCGGGCATGGGCTCCGGGTAGCGCACGCCCGGCAGGTCGACAGGGCATGCCGGCGCGTCGTACAGGCAGAACACGTCAGGCGCGAACGCGGCAAGTTGATGCGCCATCTGCGGCGTTTGCATGGGCGGCAGCAGGCTGATCTTGCCGGCCACCAGCGCCGCGCACAGGCCGACGGCAAAACGGTAGCGGTCGGTGCAGGCGTTGAAGACGTGGCCGCCTGCGGGAAGTCTCGCCGTTAGCGCCATCACGTCAGCCAGAAACGCGCGCACCGGCACCGGCGCGCCATCGCGCCAGGCGAGCGTGAGGTCTAACGATGGATGGGAAACCAGCGGATAAGTCGGCATGGTGCGATGGGCCGGTGGTTCAGCGTGGGGTGTGCGTGGATTGCCGGTACGCGCGCACCGCATCGAACAGGCTGGAACTGGGTTCGCCGCGCAGCGCAATGCGCCGGCACAGGTATTCCACCACGAACATCACGCCCACCAGCGGCAGCGACAGGTAGTTCGCAAACGTCGACCACGCGACGATCGATGCCGTGGCAAATAGCAGGGTGGACACCGCCGCCGTGGCGAGAAAGAACAGCGTCCACGCCAGCGTTACCTGCCGCGAATAGCGCGCTATGCGTGGCGTGAGGGTGCCATGCACCACAGCGGCAAAGCGCGTACACAGCGGCTCGTGCCCCGCCAACAGCGTGCGGCCGAAGACGTAGGCCATCATCAGGTTGAAGCTCACATGCTCCAGATACAGGCCCCAGCCGAAATGACGCGCCAGCGGTTCGCGCGACATCCACAACGCGCCACAGACGACAGCCCACAAGGGCAGCAGCCACGCGCGGCGCGCCGATCGCGCAGCGGCCACCCCTGCGATCGCCAGCGGCGGGACGAGCGCCATCGCCAGCCCGACGCCATGCGCGCCCGGCGTGGCTGCCGCATAGTGCGCACCCAACTGATACGCCACGACCGCCGCTACGCCGGCCACGGCACGTGCAAGGCTGGTCAGGCGGTCCATATCAAGGAAAGGCGAAAAAAACGGTGCGGCATCGCGGGTTTCGGGGTGGGTCGGGGCGTCTGCCAGCGGGCCGGACGGCGCGTTCTGGCGGGCACATTCTAGGGCCGGTCGTCGTCCTCACCCGATCCTGCGACGGCGGGTTTGTAACCGGATGTACAACATTTGGCCACTGCCGCGTGCACGGCCATGCCGTTTCGCAATACCCCACAAGCCGCTGAACGGTTTGCGTCACTTCGTGTAAACGCTGCGATATGCGGTGTTTGTCACGGTTTTGCGCTATACGATGTGTAACCCTTCGTCTAGAATCCGCGTAGCTTAAACGACCCCCTAAGACACGGGCGGGGGCAGGGCAAGGCAGGGTTTCGGGCGAGGAAGGAAGTCGTCGTTTCTGGCCGCATTCCCTCGCTGCGGGCTGCCCGTGCATGCAAGACTGATGAACGACCTGGAAAAAGAGCTCGCCACCCTGGTGATCGGCGAACTGAATCTCGAAGACATCCAACTCGATACCCTCACGGCCGACACGCCGCTGTACGGCGAAGGGTTCGGGCTCGACTCCATCGACATCCTCGAAATCGCGCTGCTGATCTCCAAGAAGTACGGCTTCGAGCTGCGCTCGTCCAATCCGGACAACGAAAAGATCTTCGCCTCGCTGGGCGCGCTGGCCGCCTACGTGGCCGAGCACCGTACGCGCTAAGGCCCGACGTTCCGCCCCCATCGACGCCACCAGGACGCCAGGACGCCAGAGCCATGCCGATGATCGGCGCATCCAACACGCACCTTGTCCTGATCCCGAGCTACAACCCGGGCATCAAAGTGGATGACACCGTGCGCAGCGCGCGTGCGCAGTGGAACCCCGTGTGGGTGGTGGTGGATGGCAGCACCGATGGCAGCACCGAGCGCCTGCGTGCGATGGCCGCGCAAGACCCGGGCTTGCGTGTGATCGTGTTGCCGCGCAATCGTGGCAAGGGTGTGGCCGTGCTCGCCGGGCTCGACGCCGCCGCCGCCAGTGGCTTTACGCATGTGCTGACCATGGATTCCGATGGCCAGCATCCCGCCGACCTCATCCCCGCTTTCATGGCGGCTTCGCGGGCGGCTCCCGGTGCGATGATCCTCGGCCAGCCGATGTTCGATGCGAGTGCGCCGTGGATGCGCGTGCAGGGCCGGCGCCTGTCCAACGCCTGCGCGGAGGTGGAAACGCTGTGGGCCGGCATCGGCGATACGCTATTCGGCTTTCGCGTGTACCCCATCGCACCGCTGGCTGCCCTCATGCGACGCCACGCGTGGATGCGTGGTTTCGATTTCGACCCCGAAGCCGCCGTGCGCCTGTGCTGGGCCGGCGTGCGCCCTATCCGGCTGGACGCGCCCGTACGCTACTTCCGCCGGGACGAGGGCGGCGTGTCGCATTTCCAGTACCTGCGCGACAACGTCTTGTTGGTGAGCATGCACCTGCGCCTACTGGCGGCGGGTTTGCTGCGATTGCCCTGGATGATTGCGCGGCGGGTGCGCTGCCGCTGGTAGCCCGTTCTGGTAGCCGGTTGCTGCCAGCCTTAGCGCCTGCGCTCCAGCACGCTGAACACCGCCATCCCCACCAGCATCGCGCCAACAAAACCGATCGCCTTCGGCACACCCGCCCCCAGTGCCACCAGCGCGGGCCCAGGGCAAAACCCTGCCAATCCCCAACCGATGCCAAAGACCGCGCTGCCTAGCACCAGCCGCGCGGTGATGCCCGTGGCTGTGGACCACTGAATCGGCCTGCCAAGCCAGGATCGACCGCGCCGCCCAGCGATGAGAAACGCCAGCGTGCCCACCGCGATGGCGCCGGCCATCACAAAGGCGAGGGACGGGTCCCAGTGGCCCGCCAAGTCCAGAAAGCCGAGCACCTTGGCGGGATTGGCCATGCCCGACACGATCAGCCCCACGCCAAACAGCAAGCCAGCGACCAGCGCCATGATCGTTGCCATGTCAGCCTCCCACCACGTGGCGCATCACAAACACGGTGACGATGCCCGCCGCCATGAACGTCAGCGTGGCCACCAGCGAGCGTACGGACCCGCGCGATAGGCCGCAGACCCCGTGGCCGCTCGTGCAGCCGCCCGCGTAGCGCGTGCCGATGCCGACCAAAAAGCCGGCGACCAGGACTTCGCCCCAGCCGGCGGCAATGTCCGGCACCACCGGATGGCCCAGTACCGCAGCAAGCACGGGCGCCCCAATGAGCCCCACCAGAAATGCGATGCGCCAGTCCATGTCGCCGCGCGGGCGCTGCAATAGCCCGCCCAGAATGCCGCTGATGCCGGCGATGCGTCCGTTGGCGAGCACCAGCACGGCCGCCGCCAAACCGATGATCAAGCCGCCAACCAGCGCGGCGCCCGGCGTGAAATGTGCGAAGTCGATGGACATGAGCGCAGCAGTAAAATCAATTAAGAATCGAATGATATATAAATTTGTAGATTGTTCGCCAAGTTCACGTCATCTGCATCCAACAGGGTGCGGACCGATTGTCCGGGCAGCGCATCGTCGCTAGGCTGAACCTTTCGAGCGGAGGGTCGCACGATGAGCTGGCAGAACTGGGTGATCTCGAGAATGGTGCGCAACCAGGTCAAGAAGCCGACCGAGCGGGAACCCTTCGACCCCATCGCCACGCGCCTGCATGCCGAGCAACGCAAGATGCCGCGGCCGGTGGAGCTGCCGCCCGACTGGCGCATCGTGCCGGCAAACCACGGGCTCACGGGGGAGTGGATCGAACCCGCCGACCCGGACCTCCACGCCGAAGCGCCGGTCGTCCTTTATCTACATGGCGGCGGCTATTTCTTTTGCAGCCCGCGCACGCATCGCCCCATCACCATCGGGCTGGCCACGCATGCGCGCTCGCGCGTGTGCGTGCCGGACTATCGCCTGGCACCAGAGCACCCGTTTCCGGCGCCGGTGGAAGACGCGCTCTTCACCTATCGCACCTTGCTCGCGCAGGGCGTGGCGCCTTCGCGCATGGTGGTGGCGGGCGATTCTGCGGGCGGTGGTTTGGCCCTGGCGTTGCTGGTGGCGTTGCGCGATGCAGCGGACCCGCTGCCGGCTGGCGCGATTCTTTATTCACCGTGGACGGACCTCGCTGCCACTGGCCAGAGCCTGATCGACAACGATGAATCCGACGTGATGTTCCGCGGTGCCTGGATGGCCCACGGTGCGGCGCTTTATCTGGGCGATTCCGGCGCGCCGACGGACCATCCGCTGGCCTCGCCGCTGTATGCCGATTTCGCGGGCTTGCCGCCATTGCACTGCTACGTCAGCAGCAGCGAAGTCCTGCGCGACGACACCCTCCGAATGGCCGACCGGGCGCGCGCGGCAGGGGTATCCGTTTCGGTAGAAATGGGCCGACGTCTTCCGCACGTCTGGCCGATCTTCTATCCTTTCTTACCAGAGGCGCGTATTGCGCTCAAACGGTCGGGCGAGCAGATCAGGCAACTGGTGGCCGCTCGGCGTGAGAACAGAGAACCGGTGCAAACGACACCGGCATGATGTCGTCAATCCACCGACCGGCGCCCCTGCGCAGACCGGCCGGGATGCGCAAACGGGGAGCCAAGGATGCGTCGGGTGGTGGTATTGGGTCTGGTGCTGGCATGCGCTGCCGGCGGCCTGCTATGGAGCCGGCACCATCGCGCGCAGTTGGCGAAAGTCCGCTTTGCGCCCATCGAGACCGTTGCCGCGGCCACCACTGAGGGGCGCACCGGCGTGCCGGCTAGCGTGTCGGCTTCCAAGAGCTACTGGCTCAAGATCTGCGACGAAAAGCTCGGCCCCATGCATGTGACCGTGCATGCCAGCGAAACCCCGCTGACGTTTTCCAACGACCGCTCCGTCGACCAACTGACCGCCGAGGCCCCGCCGTACGACCGCGCCGCACGCGTGCTGGGCAAAACGTACGCGACGCTGGGCGCGCAATTCAGTGTCACCACGCACTACATGGCACTGCCGACGCAGCCGCCGACCACGTGCCTGCGGCCGTCCGTTGATGTGGAGCTGGTGCTGAGCGATTTTCGAGTGACGGTCGCGCGCGAGTTCGCACCGGGGAGCTGCGCCTACAACGCCATTCGCGAGCACGAATTGCGGCACGTAGCCGTCAACCGCGCTGTGTTACCGCGCGCCGCCGAGATGATCCGCAAGGAGATTCAGCGCGAATATGGCGGCCAGCTGTACTTTGGCGACCCCGAGCGCATGGCCGCCGACCTGGAAACGCAGCTCAGCCGCCACTGGGTGCCGCGCGTGCAATCGCTCATTGAACTGGGCCTGCAGGCGCACGAGCAGATCGACACGCCGCAAGAGCAAGACCGCATGAGCAACGTCTGCCACGGCGACGTGCAAGCCGTGTTGCAGCAGTTGACGCGCAGCTAGCGCCGCGCACTCAGGCGGCGGGCCGATGCGCGCTGCGCGCCTGCAGTTGCTTGACGGCTTCGTCGACGATCGCGTCTGGGGGCAGCGCAATGTCGACGACCACGGCGTCGGTCGGCTCTTCCAGCGCTTCAAACTGGCTGCGCAGCAGGTTGGGGTTGAAGAAGTGGTCTTTACGCGCGGCCAGGCGGCTTTGCAGCAAGTCGAAGCTGCCCTTCAGGTAGACAAATTCGGTGTTGCTGCCGTTGGCGGCGTTGCCGCGCAGCACGTCGCGGTAGCGTTGCTTGAGCGCGGAGCAGGCCACCACGAGGGATTGGCCGCTGCTCGTCTTCTCGTCCATATAGGCGCGGATGCTTTCGAGCCAGGGTTTGCGGTCGTCGTCGTTGAGCGGGATGCCGGCGTGCATCTTGGCGCGGTTGGCATTGCTGTGGAATTCGTCACCATCGCGGAACGCACAGCCCAGTCGCTCGGCAATCTTCTGGCCCACCGTCGATTTGCCGCACCCTGAAACACCCATCACTACAACGATCATCGCCAATCTCGCGTGCAAGAAAACGTCAGGCCGGCATGTTAGCGCGTTGACGATGCCGGGCGCCGTTTTTTGCTGTTGCGCTGCAGCAATTGTTCCGCGTCATTGTTCGTCCGGGAACGGATTGCCAAAAGCGTCAAGCTGCGTCAAATTCCATGCAACGCTGTAGGTACAGTCATTCATAACAAAACGCGGCTCATGATGCATGAGGCCGGGTTGATCAGGAGACATCCATGGCTGGTGAAGGATTCGACGCGCGACCGCGTAATGGCGTGTCGTACGTGGTGGGCGATACGTCGGTGCCGCTGGCACACGTGACGGTCTCGGCGCTGCTGGCCGACACCGTGCGCCGTTGCCCGGACGCAGAGGCGGTCGTCTTCCGCGAGCAAAACGTGCGCTGGACATGGCGCGCCTTTGCCGAACAGGTCGACGCGCTGGCCGCCGGTCTGCACGCGCTGGGGCTGGAGCGGGGCGACCGCATCGGTATCTGGTCGCCCAACCGCTATGAATGGGTGCTGACGCAGTTCGCGACGGCGCGCCTGGGGCTCATCCTCGTCAACATCAATCCGGCCTATCGGCTCTCGGAGTTGGAGTACGCGCTCAACAAGGTCGGCTGCAAGGCCATCGTGGCGGCGGAGGCGTTCAAGAGCTCGCGCTATCTGGAGATGCTGCAGACCCTCGCGCCCGAACTGGCGACGGCGCAACCCGGCGCGCTGAATGCCGCCAAGCTGCCGGCGCTGCGCTGGGTCATCCGGATGGGCGAGGCCGCCACGCCGGGCATGATCAACTTTGCCGACGTCGTCGCACGCGGGAAGGGCGACAACGGCAGCGTACCCGTTGACGCGTTGGACGCGATCACCAACACGCTGTCGCCCGACGATGCGATCAACATCCAGTTCACCAGCGGCACGACCGGCGCGCCCAAGGGTGCCACGCTTACGCACGTGAATGTGGTCAACAACGCGCGCTTCGTTGCCATGGCGATGAATCTGCAGGCGGGCGATCGGCTGTGCATTCCGGTGCCGCTGTACCACTGCTTCGGGATGGTGATGTCGGTGCTCACGTGCACCGCCACCGGCGCGTGCATGGTGTTTCCGGGCGAGGCATTCGACCCGCTGGCCACGCTGCGCACTGTGGCCGAGGAACGCTGCACGCAACTGCACGGCGTGCCGACCATGTTCATCGCGCAGCTGGACCATCCCGACTTCAAGACGTTCGACGTGTCGAGCTTGCGCGGCGGCATCATGGCCGGATCGCCGTGCCCCATCGAGGTGATGAAGCGCGTGGTGTCGGAGCTGAATCTGCGCGAAGTCACCATCGCCTACGGCATGACCGAGACGAGCCCCGTGTCGTTCCAGAGCGCGGTGACAGACCCCCTCGACAAGCGAGTCACCACCGTCGGCCGCATCCAACCGCATCTGCAGGTCAAGCTGGTGGACGGCGCCGGCGAAACCGTGCCGGTGGGCGAGAAGGGCGAACTGTGCACCAAGGGCTATTCGGTCATGCTCGGCTACTGGGATGACGAGGCCAAGACCGCCGAGTCCATCCAGGACGGCTGGATGCGCACGGGCGATCTGGCCACCTTCGACGCCGAGGGCTACTGCAACATCGTTGGCCGCGTGAAGGACATGCTCATCCGCGGCGGCGAGAACGTCTACCCACGCGAGATCGAAGAATTCCTCTTCCGCCACCCGAAGGTGCAGGCCGTGAACGTGTTCGGCGTGCCCGACCCGAAGTACGGCGAAGAGGTGTGCGCGTGGATCGTGCTCAAGCCCGGCCAGCAGGCCACGGAGGAGGAGATCCGCACGTTCTGCCAGGGCCAGATTGCGCACTACAAGATCCCGCGCTACATCCGCTTCGTCACCGAGATGCCGATGACGGTGACGGGCAAGGTGCAGAAGTTCGTCATGCGTGACCGCATGATCGAAGAGCTCAAGCTCACGGTGGCTGCCACGGCTTGAGCTGGCGGTTTCTCCGCTGAAATGCGAACGGGTTGCGCGCGGTATGTCGTTGCCATGACGATGCTTGCCGCGCGCAATTTTTTTCGCGTGCTCGGGCCGGACGCGGTGTGGGCATCAAGACAGGGTTCCCGCCCGCGTCTTGCTGATAGGGGGCACTCGCATGGAACCGGGCGCGCGAGCTTGGGTGCTTGCGGTGCCGTGCGGATCGCAGCGCGTGGCGCGGTATGAGGTGCGCCACGGCAAGCATGCAACGCGCTATGGGCCGCTCACGCAATGTGAGCTTCGGTGCGCCGAGGTATCACCGCTGAAACACTTGACGCAGTGCGCGATGCAAACGGCATGGGCTGGCGCATGTGCAGACGCGGCTTGCGTCTTCGGCAGATGACCTCATGCACGTGGGCGGCAAATGGGCGATGCCGCTGTATCAACGCTGCAACCGATACGCGGTCAGCCCCCCTCCCAAAGTTGCATGGCACGACACGATTGCGCGCGATGCCGTGCCGAGATAGCGGCCGTGCGATTGAATCCCTCACGTTTTCAAACGCTTAGCACGGGCATACGCAAACACCCCGCAAACGTGGCATTGAATATGCAACCGAGCCGACCCGGGGTGGGTGATGTTGTTTTCCCACAGGCAGAGCGCGCCGGCCCCACTGGCCGCGCTTCCGACCGCCCCTCTCACCTTTATGGAGTGCGTTATGAAGAAGACCTTACTGGCCACCGCGATCGCCATGGGATTGGGGGTCTCTGGCGTTGCACTGGCCGATATCGGGAACTCGGCGTCCGGCGCGGGTGACAAGACCCAGACCAACACGTCGACCATCACCAGAACCAGTACCGACACAGACACCACAACAACGACCACAGCAACAGACAATTCGAATCAACACAACAACTCAAGCCAAGGCAGCAACCGCAACAACCATGGTGTGGCCGATGCCGATGGCTATGGCACCGCGGCCGCCAACAACGGCAGTACGGCGACTGCCACGTTTACCAACGCCTTCAACACCAGCAAAGCCATTGCCATCTCCAAGCTGGAAGGTACGGTGACGAACCTCAGCGTATCGGGCATCGGCAACATCGCTACCAATAACGGCGGCTCTGCCAACGGCGGCGCTGGCGGCCGTGGTGGCCGTGGCACTGGCGGCGTTGGCATGGGCGGCGGCGGCGGCAACGGTGGCGCGGGCGGCGCAGGCGGCGGCGGCGGTTCGGGCGGTAGCTCGGGCAACGTCACGAACGGCAGCGCGACCAACGGCAGCGCAACGGCCGGCAGTGCTGGCGATGGCGGTAATGCCCATGGCAATGCCGGCGCAGGCGGTGCGGGCGGTGCTTCTGGCACGCTGTCGGCCAGCCTTGGCGCAGGCTTGGGTGGTTTGGCGGGCAGTGCCAGTGCGGCCGGAGGCGGCAGCGGTGGCAGTGGCGGTGGTGCCGGCAGCAGCGGTGGAGATGCCAACCATCATCACGGCAGTGGCTCGGCTACAGGCGGCGCGGGTGCCGCTGTAGGTGGCAACGGCGCAGCAGGTGGTACAGGAACCGCTGGCACATCGACGGCTTCCGGTGGTGCAGGCACAGGCACCAGCACAGCGACTGGCACCAGCACAGGCGGCGCAGGCGCAGCAGGTGGTGCAGCCACCAACGTTGCTGGCAACGGCGGTGCGGGTGGCAGCGCAACCAACGGCAGCGCAACCAACGGCTCAGCCACGTCCACGGCCGGCAACGGTGCTGCGGGCGCAATGGGCGCGGTGGGTGCCGCAGGCGGTGCCGGTGGCACTGGCAACGGTGGTGTCGGCAATGGCGCAGTCGGCGGTGCGGGTGGCGCTGGCGGTACGGTGGCGGTGGATGCGGGCACGTTCAACATGTCCAATGCCATGACCAGCGTCGGCCAGTCGGCTGCCGGGGTGATGATCGCAAACCAAAACAGCGGTTTTGCATCGCTCATCCAACAAAGCGTCAATGTGCAGGCCAACCTGAATGTGGGCCACTGATCCGGCATCAGGCTTGAGCGGGGAAGCGACGCTGCCGGCGCAATGACGTGATGGCGTGCTGGCAGCGATAGACCGGCCGGGCTGCGCGAGCGGCCCGGCCGCAGTCGGAACGTGAGAAGGAGACATTCGATGCGATCCGACAGAAGAATCACAAGAACCACAGCAGGATGGGCGGCGTGGCCGATGGTGTCACTTCTGGCGTGCGGCCTGGTGGGGTGGCCAGCGGCAGTGGCGATGGCGGCGGAGGATGGGCCGATCGCAGACAGTGCGCAGACAGCCAGTACGGAAGCGGTGCGTCCCCCGGTCGCCGCAACCGTATCGGTGCCTGGGCTCGGTCATGCGGTGGGTGCAGACACGCTCGACGGTTTTCGCGGCGGTACGCAAGACCTCTACCAGACCGTCAACGACGCGCGCCTCTCGGGCACCGTGAGCGACAACACCGCCGTGAATGTGGCGACGGGGTCGAACATCGTGCGCGACGGCTCGTTTGCCAATGCCGCCGGGATCCCCACGGTCATCCAGAACAGTGGAGCGAACGTGCTGATCCAGAATTCCACCATCGTCAACGTGCAGTTCCGGCCTTGAGTTCGTGAAGGATGTGGTGATGCGCAAGACGTGTGCTGCGGCGCTGACGGCGTTGCTGATGTCAGCGTGCGCGCCCGCTTTGGCGGGTTCCGTCGACATGCTTGGCACAGGCGGGGCGATGTATGCCGTGCCGGTGACGAGCATGAAGGAGGCGCGCTACCAGCGCACCATCCACCAGCGCTACGACTTCAGTTGCGGCTCGGCCGCCGTGGCGACGTTGCTCACCTATCAGTACGGCTATGCGGTGAGCGAGCAGGTCGTGTTCCAGGCCATGTACACGCATGGCAACCAGGAGAAGATCCGGCGCGAAGGTTTTTCGCTGCTCGACATCAAGCGCTACTTGGAGTCGCAAGGCTTTGAGGCCGATGGTTTCGAGCAGCCGCTGGAGGCATTGAAGGATGCCCATCTGCCGGCCATCGTGCTGTTGAGCGAGAACGGCTATCACCACTTCGTGGTGGTCAAGGGCGTGCAGGAAGGGCGCGTGCTGGTGGGCGATCCGGCCATGGGCACGCGCGCCATCCCCCGTGCCAGCTTTGAAGGCATGTGGGACAACCATTTGCTGTTCGTCATCCACAACCGCGAAGGGCAGGCGACGTTCAACGCGGGGCCGGACTGGCGTGTGGCACCGCGTGCGCCGCTGGGCGAGGGCATCGACCGCACAGGCCTGGGGAACATCGTGATCCCCAAACACGGCCCGAGCGATTTCTGAGCGCTGGTCAGCCACATGCGGTAGGGCAGGAGGGCATCATGGGGCGATGGAATGGGGCGCTGAGTGGGGCGCTGAATGGGGCGATATGGGCCGTAGGCCTTCTGGCGTTGGCCGGGCCGACACGCGCGCTGGCGGCCGGCATGGAAGACAACCCCGTGCACGCGTGGCATGCCGTGTCGGAAGACAAGCTCGACGACATGCGCGGCGGGTTTGATGTGCCATCCGCTGCGGGGTTGCGTATTGCGTTTGGTATCGATCGCGCGGTCTACATCAATGGGGATCTGGTGGCGAGCGCCTCCGTCAACATTCCGGATGTGGCGCGGATGACGGCGGCACAGGCGCAGCAGCTCGTGAGCGTGGTCACCACCGGCAACCTTGTGCAGAACGGGCCCAACAACGTGGCCCCACCCGACGTGACAGCGGGCGCGGCCACCGCGGCTACCGTCATCCAGAACAGCCTGAACAACCAGACGCTGCAGGCCGTGACGACCATCAACGCAGCCGTCAACAGCCTGCCGCAGTTCCGTCAGATGAATCTCGCCAACGTGCTGCAAGGGGCGCTGGCCAACGTGGTGACCATGCTCCACTGAGGTGGCCAGGCGCCGATGCAACCCATGCAATCTAGAACTGGATCGGCACCCGCAGCGTGACGGTCAGGTCTGGCGTGTCGCGCGTCAGGCCCGCGCCGACCGACAGGTTCACCGTCGTCGTGGGCGAGATGCGGTACGAGTAGCCCACCAGCAGCGTGCCGAGAATGGTGCGCACCGAGCCCGGCACGCGCTGGCCGTTCTGCTTGGTCGGCCCGATAATGCTCTGGTCGAAGCCGATCGAGAACGCAGCCTTCTCGTTCAAGGCCAGCCCCATGCCGAAGTTCAGGCCGATGATGTCCCCGGCCTTGACGTCGCCCAGGAACTGTTTGGAGCCGTCCACCAGGGTCAGGCTCACGTCTTTGCGCTCGAAGTTGTGCAGGTAGCTGATGCTGCCGAAGAACACCGCCGGGTCGGTCGGATACAGCCACGTCAGCCCGGGCTGAATGGCAAAGAAGCCCGAGCCTGTGGGCTGCTGCAGCGGCAGGCCGGTGCCCGTGGTGTTGCTCACGCAGCGCGTCACGCAATCGGTGGTGACTTCAAACGGGTCTTTGCCGGTACGCGTCTTGAAGCGCATCCAGCCGATGGTGAACGGCTTGTCGACGCCACCGGCGCTGATCTGGTAGCGCGCCGTCAACTCCACGTCGCCAATGCCGTGGCCGTGCGAGCTGAAGGCGTTGTCGGTGGCCGTGCCGGTGAACAGTTCACGGCTCACGGTGTCGCTCGTGCTGTAGACGTAGGGCACACGCGCCTCCAGTTCCCAGCGCTTGGCCAGGCCGTAGCGCACGGCCAGCGTGCTGGTGAGCGTGGTCGTCTTCACCTGCCGCACGTCGATCAGGCCGATCAGCAGCGCGGGGATGATCGTGTAGCCCACCAACGCCACGCGGTCCGACGATGAATACGCCATCTGCAACGACGGCTCGACCACGAACTTGCCCGGCGGCGTGAGCGCGCTGGGCTCGTCGAAGATCTGGGCGATGCGCGGTGGCTGGTCGGATGGCTCCGGCGGCTTGCCCACGGGCGTGCTGCCGGGCTGATCGTTCTGCGCGACCTGCGGCACGTCTGCGCCGGCGCCGGGCGCACCGGCACCGCGCACGGTATCGAGCTGGCCCTCGCTCATGCCGAGCGCGCGCCGCATGTTCTTCAGATGGGCTTCCTGCTGCTGGATGGAACGCTTGAGTTCCTGCAGGCGTGCCTGTGTGTCGGCAAGCTCCCGCTGGAGCGCTTCCAGGCTGGGTGGTTTGTCGTCCACCGCATTGTTGGTCTGCGCAAGGGCTGACCCGCTGCACAGCAGCAGGCATGCGCACGCGACCGCACGGATCGGATAAAGCGACCCACATTGCGGCCCCCACGGTGCGTTCTTCATGGCGTGTCCCCCGTCGAGAGTGCCCTGTCCACAAAATGCGGACGGGCGCTTCACGATTCCCCCGGGTGCGCGTACTGCGGATACCACTATAGGTGAGCGTGCGCGAAACGATAGGGCGTTTCCGTCCACAAAACGGACGAGGTGAGCCGCTTCGTTTGCTCTATCGCAGGCACCAAGAAAAAAGCGCCCGAAGGCGCTTTGCGTATCTTGTATGGTCAGTACTGACTGACGTTCCTCATTGACGCGCATTCCGGAGGTTATCCGGCCACGGCGTGTTGTAGTTCGTGCGGAAGGGGTTGATATCGAGCCCGCCGCGCCGCGTGTAGCGCGCGTACACGGCTAGCTTGACCGGGCGGCACTGGCGCAGGATGTCGGTAAAGATGCGCTCCACGCACTGCTCGTGGAATTCGTTGTGCTCGCGGAACGAGATCAGGTACTTGAGCAGCCCTTCCTGGTTGATCGGTGCGCCCACGTAGCGGATCTGCACGCTGCCCCAATCCGGTTGGCCCGTCACCAGGCAGTTGGATTTGAGCAGGTGTGAGACCAGCGTTTCTTCCACCGGGCTTTCTTCCTCGTCCGCATGCAGCAGTTCGGGCGTGGGCTGGTAGACGTCGGTCTCAATGTCCAGGCGATCGAGCAGCAGGCCATCGAGCTCGCCCATCTTCTGCCGCGCAAATTCCTCTTGCGGCACGATGCGAACCTGTACCGACGCACCGCACGCTTCCGACAGATCGTGGTGGATCAACTGCTGCAGTGCCTCATGCGAGGCCACCTTCGTCTGGTTGAACGAGTTCAGGTACAGCTTGAACGACTTCGATTCAATGATGTTGGGCGAATCCGCCGGCACGATCACGGTGCCGACCGCCACCTGCGGCTTGCCCTTCAGATTCAGCCACGACAGCTCGTACAGGTTCCACAAGTCGACGCCGAAGAAGGGCAGGGCGCTGCCTGCGGGCAGGCCGATCTCGTCGCGCTTGCCCTGGCGCGGAATGGGAAACAGCAGGCTCGGGTCGTACTCCGTCTTGTAGGCGGAGGCTTTGCCCAGCGGCGAATGTTCGGGTTGGTTGCTCATCACACTCACAGAAACAGGCTGTAGACGGGGTTTTCGCTCTCGTCCCAATAGGTATAGCCCAGCGTGGCGAGAAACGCCTTGAACTCGCGCTTCTCGTTCTTCGGCACCTGGATGCCGACGAGGATGTTGCTCGAATCCGCGCCCTGATTACGGTAGTGGAACAGGCTGATGTTCCAGTTCGGGCTCATGCTCGAGAGGAACTTCATCAGCGCGCCCGGCCGCTCCGGAAACTCGAAGCGGTACAGGTGCTCGTTCTCGGCCAGCGGCGAGCGCCCGCCCACCATGTAGCGGATGTGCTGCTTGGCGAGTTCGTCGTTGGACAGGTCCAGCGTCGGGAAGCCGTGCTTGCGGAAGCTCTCGGCAATCTTGTCGCTTTCACTCCGCGACGCAATCTGCACACCCACGAAGATGTGCGCGGCGTCCTTGCTGGCAATGCGGTAGTTGAACTCCGTCACGTTGCGCGACCAGCCGACCAGCTCGCAGAAGCGCTTGAAGCTGCCGCGCTCTTCGGGAATCGTCACGGCAAACACGGCTTCGCGCGCTTCGCCCACCTCGGCGCGTTCGGCCACGAAGCGCAGGCGGTCGAAGTTCATGTTGGCGCCGCTGGCCACGGCCACCAGCGATTCGTTCTTGACCTTGTTCCGCTCGGCGTATTGCTTGAGGCCGGCCAGCGCCAGCGCGCCCGAGGGCTCCAGCAGGCTGCGCGTGTCCTGGAACACGTCCTTGAGCGCCGCGCAGATGGCATCCGTATCCACGGTGATGATCTCGTCGACCAACTCGCGCGTGATGCGGAAGGTCTCCTTGCCCACCAGCTTGACGGCGGTGCCGTCGGCAAAGAGGCCCACGTCTTTCAGCTCGACGCGCTTGCCGGCGGCCACCGAGCGCGCCATGGCGTCGGAATCCACGCTTTGTACGCCGATCACCTTGACGTCCGGTCGCACGGCTTTCACATACGCCGCAATACCCGAGATCAGCCCGCCGCCGCCAATCGCGCAGAAGATCGCGTGGATCGGCTGTGGATGCTGGCGCAGGATTTCCATGGCGATGGTGCCCTGGCCGGCAATCACTTCCGGATCATCGAACGGATGCACGAAGGTGTAGCCGTGCTTTTCCTGCAGCTTGGCGGCGTGGTTGTAGGCGTCGGAATAGCTCTCGCCGTGCAGCACGACTTCGACCCACTCGCCACCGCGCGAGCGGACGCCGTCAATCTTGAGCTGCGGCGTCGTCACCGGCATGCAGATGACGGCCTTGCACTCCATCCGGGCCGCACTGAATGCCACGCCCTGCGCGTGGTTGCCGGCCGATGCCGTAATCACCCCGCGCTTGCGCTCGGCCGGCGTGAGCGAGGCCATCTTGTTGTAGGCGCCGCGCAGCTTGAACGAGAACACCGGCTGGTCGTCTTCGCGCTTGAGGTAGACGCGGTTGCCGGTGCGCGCCGACAGGTTGGGCGCGAACTTCAGCTCGGTTTCCAGCGCGACGTCATAGACCTTCGCGGTCAGGATCTTCTTGAGGTAATCGATGGCCATGGTGCGGACCGGGTTGGACTTGGGGAGAGCCCGTAAGCCTATCACGCGGCGCCTTGGCGACGCGCCGCCCTCCCGGTCATCCGTGATGAAGCAAGAAAAAGCCGCTCCGACGTGAATCGGAGCGGCTCTTTTTGCCTTGGCTGAGCTTTGAGAGGGGCGTGGAGGCTGCCCCACCCGGGGATCAGATACCGGCCATCCCTTGCAGGCTGACGCCGCTGCGGGTACTGGCTGCTTTCTCATCGACCTTGGACAGCGAACCGTCGCTGCCGATTGCATAGACGACAACCTTGTCCGCGGCGAGATAGCTTTGGTAGAGGAACTTGCCATCTGCGCTGACCCACGAATCGCCGGCCAGGCTCGTCGGCAGACCGTTGACGGGCGGCTCTTGCGCGGCCACGGCATTGAGCAGCGTTGCACGGCCGCTTGCATCGAGCGTGTACGACGACACGGTGCCTGCGCCGTTACCGACAAACACGTAGCGGTTGTCCGGCGTGATTGCCAGCCAGCATGCGGCAGCCTCGCCGCTGATGATCGGGCCGCTCAGGCCTTTGATCGTGCTTTGCGACAACGTGTAGGTATTGAACCCGCCGCTCGCATCAGCCGACGCGTAGACGTGGCCCAGGTTGCCGTGCGCGAACGTGCCGCCGAACGGCACCGGGCTTTGCGCGTCGGCGGTCGACGGTGCGCCGAGACGGCCGTCTGCCAGCACCGGGAAGGTGACGATACGGTTGAGTTGCGGGCCGCCCGGGCCTGCGAGCGGCACGTTGACGACGATGCTCGAACCATCCGGGCTTGCCGCAACCGAAGTCGGCAACGCGTCGGTTTGCACCAGCGCATAGGCGCCGATCTGCGTGAGTCGGCCGTCGTTTTCAACGCGATAGGCGCGCAGTTGTTGGTCGCCCTTCTGGTGCGTGACGTACAGCACGCCCGCGTGATACGCGAGACTCGTCGGCAGTTGGCCGCCGGTCGGGGCGGCGCTCAGCAGGGTCGGTGCATGCGTCACCGGGTCGAGTGCGAACACGGACACGGTTGCGTCGCCCGAGTTGGCGACGAACAGGCGGTTGGCTTCCGGCGCGACGATCACGCTGTGGTTGCTGGCCAGCGTATCGGGTGCAACGACGTCGCCCGCAAAATAGCTGACGCCGTCGGTGCCGTGGCCACCCGTGGGCACCCGCACGCCTTGCGACAGCGAGCCATCACGGTTGCGCGTGAACATCAGCACCGCGTTGTCTGTTTCATTGGTTTGTGTGAACAGCCGGTCGGCATTGATACTTTGTGCATCGCCGCCACCGCCGCTGCAGGCGGCAAGCGTGAACGCCGCGAAGGCGGCTGCGTAAATGGTCTTGAGTTTCAGCATTGGAATGGGTCTGGGTTGGACGATGTCCGGCCGCATCGGGCTCGCTGCCGCGCGTCGGCCTCTCGCAAGGCCGGCGCACGACGGCTCGGATGCAGCCCCGGAGCCGTACATGGGGAGCAGCATCGGCCGGGTTGATGAAGGTGGATAGCCGATTGGCTCAAGGGCTGCGTGCCCGAAACCGTTCGGCTCCCCTGTCCGGCGATCGGGCAGCGTGCGCTGCGCGCTGTGCGTGGCCGATGCAGACATTCCGGCCATGCTGGACGCGTTGTGTGCCCGGCGAAATAAGATTTTTCCGAAACGTGCGCTTCGGTAACGGGCTGTATCAAACTGCCAGGGACCTGTGGATGGGTTCGCCAGCGCAGACAGCACTGGAGCCGGCCGGATGCGAAACGCGTGCTATGTTCCTTGCCAATCCATATTTGGGATGCGGGCAATCATGAACACCCCGTCGTCTTCCTCCCGGCACACCCGCCGGGGCCGCAAGGTCTGGTCCGGCACGCAGCACGTCATGGCCTACGGCATGCCGCCGCTGGGCTGGCGCGACATTTATCACCACGCGCTGGAGGTCAACTGGCCGACCTTCTTTGCGCTGCTGGCTACGCTGTTCCTGACGCTCAACGCGGTGTTCGCGGGGCTGTATTCGCTGGGCGATGCTCCCATCGCCAACCAGTCGCCGCCGGGCTTTGTGGGCGCGTTCTTCTTCAGTGTCGAGACGCTTGCCACCGTGGGCTACGGCGACATGCACCCCCAAACGCTGTACGCCCACGTCATCGCCACGCTGGAGATCTTCATCGGCATGTCGGGCATTGCCATGGCGACGGGGCTGGTGTTCGCGCGGTTTTCGCGCCCGCGCGCCAAGATCCTGTTTGCGCGCAACCCAGTCGTGCGCACCATCAACGGCAAGCCCACGCTGATGCTACGGGCGGCCAATGCGCGCCAGAACGTCATTGCCGAAGCCACCGCGCGCCTGCGCCTGATGCAGGACGAACGCTCGCCCGAGGGCTATTCGATCTACAAAATCCGCGATCTGAAGCTTGAGCGCAGCGAGCACCCCATCTTCCTGCTCGGCTGGGTGTTGATGCACGTGATTGACGAAACCAGCCCGCTGCACAACGCCACCGCAGCGTCGCTCGCCGCGGTTGACACGCTGCTGCTGCTCACCATCGAAGGCGCTGACGAGACGGCTGCGCAAACCGTGCAGGCGCGCTATTCGTGGCGGCACGACGCGATCCGCTGGAACCACCGCTATCTCGACCTGATTCACGACGAAGATGGCGTGACCACCGTCGACTACGACAACTTCCACAAGATCGAGCTGCTGGACGAACGCGCAGATCAGGCCTGAGCACGCGCGCGTAGCGGGTGTGCGCGGCGTTCCAGAATCACGGCAATCACGTACGCCTCGGCCAGCGCGATGATGGCCCAGAAGCCCAGCTCCGCCAGCACCAGCACCAACGGTTCGCCCAGCATGTTGACCGGCGTGAAAAACTCGAAGAACGCGAAGCTCAGGACGAACGTGAGGCCGGCAAAGCGCAACGCTCGAGGCCAGATGCCCACGGGCCAGGCTCCCGACAGCCAGCCGTAGATCGCCGCATGCACCACACCGAACACCAGGAAGCCGATCACCATCGGGGCGGGTTTGACGACGATCAGCGGCAGCGGTTCCAGTTGCGTCCAGACCGCGATCAGCTTCTTGCTCTGGATGGTGGACGTGAGCAGAAAGCCACCGCCATTCCACCCGAAACCGATCAGCCGGAATGTCAGCAGCATCACGACGTTTAGCGTCAGGCCGCCGGCCAGTCCTGCCATGAGCGTCCGTGTCATGTGGCCTCCCACGCGAGGACTGGGGCGTTGCTTGATCCGCGCAGTATAGGTCGCCAAAGCGGGCGCGCCAGACGGGGAGGGGCGGTGCTCCGGCACAATAGCCGCTTCCGTACTGCTTGAATGTGGACGTACTGTGGCCCTGAACTTCGTCTGGCTGGCTTTCTTCCTCGTTGCCTTCGTCACTGCCTGCGTGCAGGTGGTGCAGGGCGACATGGAGGTCTTCTCCCGCATGCTCACTGCCATGTTCGATGCCGCCCGCACGGGCTTCGAGATCGCGCTCGGCCTGACCGGCATGATGGCGCTGTGGCTGGGCATCATGCGCGTGGGCGAGCGTGCCGGCGTGGTGGACCTGTTCGCGCGGCTCGTGAACCCGCTGATGCGGCACCTGTTTCCGTCCGTGCCCGCCGGCCATCCGGCCAACGGCGCGATGATGATGAACGTGTCGGCCAACGTGCTCGGCCTAGACAACGCCGCCACGCCGCTCGGCTTGCAGGCCATGCGCGAGCTGCAGCAAATCAATCCGAAACCTGAGCGCGCCAGCGATGCGCAATTGATGTTCGTGGTGCTCAATACCGCGGGCGTCACGCTGGTGCCGACGTCCGTCATCGCCATCCGTCAGGCGATGGCGGTCAAGCAGGGGCTGGTCGGTTTCAATGCGGCGGACATCTTCCTGCCGACGCTGCTGTCCACCTTCATCGGCTTTTGCGCCGGCATCGCGGCCGTGGCGTGGTACCAGCGCATCAACCTGTTCAAGCCGGCGCTGCTTGCGTACTTCGGCGGCTTTGTCGCGGCGATGGGGTTGCTGTTTGCATGGCTGCGCCAGTTTCCGCCGCAGCAGATGGCGGCGTGGATTGGCCTGATCGGCGCTGGTGCCATTCTCACCATCGTGGTGGCGTTCCTGGTGTGTGGAGCCATCCGCCGCGTCAACGTGTACGAGACGTTCGTGGATGGCGCCAAGGACGGCTTCCAGGTGGCCATCGGCATCGTGCCGTACCTGGTGGCGGTGCTGGTCGGCATTGCGGTATTCCGCGCGGCGGGCTGCATGGATTTCCTAATGCAGGGGCTGTCGGCGCTGTTCTCCCATCTGGGCATCGACACACGCTTCGTGCCGGCCCTGCCCGTGGGGCTGATGAAGACGCTCTCCGGCGCCGGCGCGCGTGGCCTGATGGTCGACGTGATGACTACCTACGGCGTCGACTCCTTCCAGGGCAAGCTGGCCGCCATCATCCAGGGCTCGACGGAGACCACGTTCTACGTGCTGGCCGTGTACTTCGGCAGCGTCGGCATCAAGGACACCCGCTATGCGCTCGCCTGCGGGCTCTGGGCCGACTTGATCGGGCTGGTCGGCGCCGTGTTCGTCGCCTATCTGTTCTTCGCCTGACCGGGTAGGGCGGCTCCCAAGCGACGCCACGGCTGCCCGACCACTACAATCGACCGCATGGAACAGTGGATCGACACGCTTTTTGCCACCCTCGCCCTGCCCAAGGTCGGGCTGCCTGCCATCTTCGTCGTCAGCTTCATCTCGGCCACACTCTTGCCGCTGGGCTCGGAGCCGGCGGTTTTTGCCTACATCAAGCTCAACCCGGAGATGTTCTGGCCGGCCATCATCGTCGCCACCGTCGGCAACACGCTGGGCGGGGCGGTGGACTGGTGGATGGGCTATGCGGCCAAGCTGGCGCTGGTGCGGTTCCATCTTGCCCGCCGCCGCCGCGAACACAACGCCGAGCACGCCCAGCACGTGCCGCACCCGAAGCGCCATCGCGAGCCGCCGCTCGACAAGAAATACTTTCGCTGGATGCGCCGCATCGGCCCGGTGTCGCTACTGGTGTCGTGGCTGCCGGGCATCGGCGACCCGCTCTGCACGCTGGCCGGCTGGCTGCGCCTGCGGTTCTGGCCCAGCGTTATGTACATGGCCATCGGCAAATTCCTGCGCTATCTGGCCATGACGGGTGCCCTGATGACGCTGCCTGACGGCTTCTGGCACGGCATTCTGGGCTGGATCAAGAACGTCATGATGTGACGTTTGCGTGATTTTCTCGTCACGTATTTGAGCTTGCGGTTTTCGCAAACCATTGAAAACGCGACGGTTTTGGCGCCCATGCCACCGGCAGGGATACCGTTGTTGCAACGCATCAAGGTTGCAGCTTGCAGTACAATCGCCCTTTAAAGACCGCGCGGCTCGGGCTCTCTTTGCCGCGCTCCCTCCCCAGCGGCACGCCATGAATGCCCCACTTCTGATCGACGCCAAACTCACGGCGCACGACGCTGCGCCCCGGCTGCGCGAGATTCCCTACAACTACACCTCGTTCTCGGATCGGGAAATCGTTATCCGCCTGCTGGGCGAATCTGCGTGGCAGATCCTGAGCGAGTTGCGCGCCGAGCGCCGCACCGGCCGATCGGCACGCATGCTGTACGAAGTGCTGGGCGATATCTGGGTGGTGCGTCGTAACCCGTACCTGCAGGATGATCTGCTCGAGACGCCCAAGCGCCGCCAGATGCTGATCGACGCGCTCAATCACCGCCTGGCGGAGATCGAGAAGCGCCGCGTGGCCGACCACGATTCGCACCACGACCCGGAAGGCGATGTGCGTGCCAGCAAGGTCGAGCAATTGGTCGTGCATGCACGCCGCGCCGTCAAGGCGTTCCAGGAAGAATTCGCCCAGGTGTACGACCTGCGCCGCCGTGCGCAAAAGGTGCTTGGCCGCGTCACCGCCAAGGACAACATCAAGTTCGACGGCCTGTCGCGCGTCTCGCACGTGACGGACGCCACCGACTGGCGCGTCGAATACCCGTTCGTGGTGCTCACCCCCGATACGGAAGAAGAGATCGCCGACATCGTCAAGGGCTGCTTCGAGCTGGGGCTGACCATCATCCCGCGCGGAGGCGGCACCGGCTATACCGGCGGCGCTGTGCCGCTCACGCCGTTCTCGGCCGTCATCAATACGGAAAAGCTGGAGCGCCTGGATGCGGTCGAGATGACCGACCTGCCGGGCGTTGACCACCCCGTGGCGACGATTTATTCCGGCGCCGGCGTGGTCACGCGCCGCGTGGCGGATGCCGCTGAAAAGGCCGGGCTCGTCTTCGCGGTGGACCCGACGTCGATCGACGCGTCGTGCATTGGCGGCAACGTCGCCATGAATGCGGGCGGCAAGAAGGCGGTACTTTGGGGCACTGCGCTGGACAACCTCGCCTGGTGGCGCATGGTCGATCCGGACGGCAACTGGCTGGAAGTCCAGCGCCTCGACCACAACCTCGGCAAGATCCACGACGCGCCCGTCGTCACGTTCGAGCTGAAATGGTTCGACGGCAATGCGCCGGTCGGCAGCAAACTCCTGCGCACCGAGACGCTCACGATTGAAGGCCGCAAGTTCCGCAAGGAAGGCCTCGGCAAGGACGTTACCGACAAGTTCCTGGCCGGCCTGCCCGGCGTGCAGAAGGAAGGCTGCGACGGCATCATCACCAGCGCGCGCTGGATTCTGCACCGCATGCCCAAGTCGATCCGCACCGTGTGCCTGGAGTTCTTCGGCCAGGCGCGTGACGCGATCCCGAGCATCGTCGAGATCAAGGACTACCTTGACGGCGAAACCAAGAAGCTCGGCGGCGCCATCCTCGCGGGCCTCGAGCACTTGGATGAGCGCTATCTGCGCGCGGTCGGCTACGCCACCAAGAGCAAGCGCAACGCGTTCCCGAAGATGGTGCTGATCGGTGACATCGTCGGCGACGACGATGACGCCGTGGCGCGCGCCACCTCGGAGGTGATTCGTCTCGCCAACGGCAAGAGCGGCGAAGGCTTCGTGGCCGTGAGCCCCGAGGCGCGCAAGAAGTTCTGGCTCGACCGCTCGCGCACCGCGGCCATTGCCAAGCACACCAACGCCTTCAAGATCAACGAAGACGTGGTGATCCCGCTCAATCGCATGGGCGAGTACACCGACGGCATCGAGCGCATCAACATCGAGCTGTCGATCAAGAACAAGCTCAAGCTGACCGACGCGCTGCTCGAGTTTTTTGCCGGCAGCAACCTGCCGCTGGGCCGCACCGACGACGCCAACGAGATCCCCAGCGCTGAATTGCTGGAAGACCGCGTGCAGCAAGCGCAGCAACTGTTGCGTGCCACGCGCGCCCGCTGGCAGTACCTGCTGGACCATCTCGACACGCCGGTGAATACCGCGCGTGCCAGCCTGATTGGCTTGGGCCTGGGCTACCTCGCGCAGACCATCGACGACCGGCTGGTGAATCAGCCGGATGCCAACCTGTTCCACTTGCTGCAGGACCGCACGATCCGCGTGTCGTGGAAGGCGGAGATCCGCGCGGAGCTGCGCAAGATCTTCAACGGCGGCGAGTTCAAGCCGATCCTCGACGAGGCACAGGCGATCCACAAGACGGTGCTGCGCGGCCGCGTGTTCGTGGCCCTGCACATGCACGCCGGCGACGGCAACGTGCACACCAACATCCCCGTCAACTCGGATGACTACGACATGCTGCAGGACGCCCACAAGGCGGTGGCCCGCATCATGACGCTGGCGCGTTCGCTCGACGGCGTGATCTCGGGCGAGCACGGCATCGGCATCACCAAGCTGGAATTCCTGACCGACGACGAGATCGCCGACTTTGCCGCCTACAAGCGCCGCGTCGATCCGAACGGCCGCTTCAACAAGGGCAAGCTGCTGCGCGACATCAACGACCCGCAAGGGTTGGCTGCCGACTTGCGTAACGCCTATACGCCGTCGTTTGGCCTGATGGGGCACGAGTCGATCATCATGCAGCAGAGCGACATCGGCGCCATCTCGGAGTCGATCAAGGACTGCCTGCGCTGCGGCAAGTGCAAGCCGGTGTGCGCCACGCACGTGCCGCGCGCCAACCTGCTGTACAGCCCGCGCAACAAGATCCTCGCCACCTCGCTGCTCATCGAGGCCTTCCTGTACGAAGAGCAGACGCGCCGCGGCGTCTCGGTCAAGCACTGGGAAGAGTTTGCCGATGTGGGCGACCACTGCACGGTCTGCCACAAGTGCGTGACGCCGTGCCCGGTCAAGATCGATTTCGGCGATGTGTCGATGAACATGCGCAACCTGCTGCGCAAGATGGGGCAAAAGAAGTTCAACGCCGGCACCGCCGCGTCGATGTTCTTCCTGAACGCGACCAACCCCGAGACCATCAACCTCACCCGCAAGGTGATGATCGACTGGGGCTACAAGGCGCAGCGCCTGGGCAACGAGGTGATGAAGAAGTTCGCCAAGAAGCAGACCGCGCATCCGCCCGCCACGGTGGGCCGGGCGCCGGTGCGCGAGCAGGTGATCCACTTCATCAACAAGAAGATGCCGGGCAACCTGCCCAAGAAGACGGCGCGCGCGCTGCTGGATATCGAGGACAACGAGATCGTCCCGATCATCCGCAACCCGAAGGCGACCACGCCCGATAGCGAGGCGGTGTTCTACTTCCCCGGCTGCGGCTCGGAGCGGTTGTTCTCGCAGGTCGGCTTGGCCACGCAGGCCATGCTCTGGCACGCGGGCGTGCAGACTGTGCTGCCGCCGGGCTACCTGTGCTGCGGCTATCCGCAGCGCGGCGCCGGCCAGTACGACAAGGCCGAGAAGATCGTCACCGACAACCGCGTGCTGTTCCACCGCGTGGCCAACACGCTCAACTATCTCGACATCAAGACGGTGGTGGTGAGTTGCGGTACGTGCTACGACCAGCTCGCCGGCTATGAATTCGACAAGATTTTCCCGGGCTGCCGCATCATCGACATTCACGAATTCCTGCTGGAGAAGGGCGTGAAGATCGACGGCGTGCAGGGCACGCGCTACATGTATCACGACCCCTGCCACACCCCGATCAAGACCATGGACCCGACCAAGCTGGTCAACCAGCTCATGGGCGGCAACCAGGGTGCGGACGGCAAGCTGAGCGCGATCGAGAAGAACGACCGCTGCTGCGGCGAGTCGGGCACGCTGGCCGTTACGCGGCCGGACATCTCCACGCAGATCCGCTTCCGCAAGGAAGAGGAGATGAAGAAGGGCGCCGACAAGCTGCGGGGCGATTTCAACGGCGACGTGAAGATCCTCACGAGCTGCCCGTCGTGCCTGCAAGGCCTGTCGCGCTACAGCGAAGATGCGTCGGTGCAAGCCGATTACATCGTGGTTGAAATGGCGCGCCACGTGCTCGGCGAGACGTGGCTGGAAGACTACGTCGCCCGCGCCAACGCTGGTGGCATCGAGCGGGTGCTGGTGTGACGGCAGTACAGCGGGCACCCGGCTGCGCGCTGTGCGAAACCGACGGCGGCGAGCCCGTCTGGCGCAATGCCAGGGCTCGCGTCGTATTGGTGGAACACGCGCGCTTTCCGGGCTTCTGCCGCGTCATCTGGAATGACCACGTCGCCGAACAGACCGACTTGTCCGATGCCGATCGCCACTGGCTGATGGACGTTGTTACGCGGGTGGAGCGCGTGCTGCGCGCCGAGCTGGCGCCGGACAAGATCAACCTCGCCAGCTTCGGCAACTTCGTCCCGCACCTGCATTGGCACATCATCCCCCGCTATCGATGGGACACGCATTTCCCTGAAGCGGTTTGGGGCCCGGCGCAGCGCGAGGCGGATGCAACACGCATGGCGGAGATCACCGCCAAGCTGCCGGCGTTGTCGTACGCGCTGCAGTCCGCGCTCGCGGATGCCTGACCGGTAACCACCGGTAACGCATCACCACCGTCTGCGCGGAACCCACGGGGAGCGTAGGCCGTCTGATTCTTTTTTCTGTCGTGACCAAGCCATCGCCATGACGACACCGCGCACCGCCGCCACGCCCGATTCCCACAAGGATTCCATCGCCGAGCTGAATGTTCATCACGGCCGGTTGAACCTGTCGGAGACATGGCAACTGATCCGCCCGTACTGGTTTTCGGAAGACCGCCACAAGGCTTGGGGGCTGCTCGCGCTGGTGATCGGTCTGAACCTGTTCCTGGTCTACATGAACGTGCTGTTCACGGACTGGAACCGGCTCTTCTACAACGCGCTGGAGCAGAAGAACTACGGCGAATTCTGGACACAACTGGGCCGCTTTTCATGGATTGCCGCGTTGCTGATCTTCGGCTCCATCATGCGGCTGTACTATTCGATGATGCTGCAGATGCGGTGGCGGACGTGGATCACCGGTAGCTTCCTCGATGATTGGCTCGGCAAGCAGGCGTTCTACCGCCTGGAGCAGAGCCACACCGCTGACAACCCCGACCAGCGGATCGCCGACGACCTGCGCAACTTCACCGATGCGACGCTCACATTGGCGCTCGGTTTCCTGAATTCGGCCGTCACGCTGGTGTCGTTCTTCGGCATCCTCTGGGCCGTGTCCGGGCCGCTCGCGTTCAGTCTGGGGGGGCACGATTTCGTCATCCCCGGGTACATGGTGTGGTTTGCACTGCTGTATTCGATTGTGGGCTCGGTGATCATTCACTTCGTGGGGCGGCCGCTGATCGGGCTGTCGTTCCAGCAGGAGCGCTATGAGGCGTATTTCCGTTTCCTGCTGGTGCGTGTGCGCGAGAACAGCGAGAGCATTGCCCTGTACCGTGGCGAGCCGACTGAGAAGGCCATCCTGCGTGGCCGGTTCGAGCGCATCCGCACCAACTGGAACCAGTTGATGGACTACACGCGGCGGCTGACCTTCGCCAGTTCCGGCTATGCGCAGTTCGCCATCATCTTTCCGTTTCTGGTATCGGCGCCACGCTACTTTGGTGGCACGCTCACACTGGGCGGGATGATGCAGGTAGCTACCGCCTTCGGGCAGGTGCAGGACGCCATGTCGTGGTTCGTCACCAACTACCGCACGCTGGTGAGCTGGAAGGCCTCCACCAACCGTCTGATCGAATTTCAACGCGCGATCCGCGCCGCCGAGCGCGAAGAAGAGCGCCGCGCCGGCGTGCGTGATGTTGAGGTCGAAACCGCTGCCGTGCCGGCCATCGAAGCGCGCGGTCTCGCGCTGAACCTGCCGAACCGTAAGCCGGACGACCTGCTTGTCGAACCTTTCGACATGACCCTCGTGCGCGGTGAGCGCGTACTCGTCAACGGCCCGTCGGGCTGCGGCAAGAGCACGCTGGTGCGGGCCATCGCCGGCATCTGGCCGTACGGCACCGGCCGCATCGAAATCCCTGACGATGCCCGCGTGCTGTTCCTGCCGCAGCGTAGCTACCTGCCGTCCGGCACGCTGGCTGATGCGCTGTCGTACCCCGATCTCGCTACGCAATACACGGCGGAACGTCTGACGCAGGTGCTGATTGCTTGTCGTCTGCCAGCGCTGGTCGATCTGCTGGACGAGGTCAGCAACTGGAGTCTGCGTCTCTCGCCTGGCGAGCAACAGCGCCTGGCTTTCGCCCGCGCCTTGCTGCAGCGTCCGGACTACCTCTTCCTCGACGAGGCCACCAGCGCACTCGACGAAGACACCGAGGCGTTCATGTACAGCCTGATGCTCGAATCGATGCCGGATGTGACCATCGTCAGCGTGGCGCACCGCAGCACCGTGGCACGATTCCATCATCGCCGCTTGCGCTATATCCCCGAGGGCGATCCGTTGACTGCGGTAAGCTATCGGGTGGTGGAAGAGCCGGCGCACATAGCGTTGGCGGCTTCCTGAAACACAATTACCGAGACGTTTTTCATGGCCGGACTGTCCGCCGACACCCCGTACCCGACTGGCTTGACGGTGCATACGCAATCGCGTGTGCTGGAGATCGCCTTTGCTGATGGCAAGCAGTTCCGCCTGCCGTTTGAGTACTTGCGGGTGCTGTCGCCCTCGGCTGAGGTGCAAGGGCATGGGCCGGGCCAAGAGGTGCTGCAGACCGGCAAGCGCGACGTAGGCATCGTTGGTGTGGAGCCGGTGGGTAACTACGCGATCCGCCCGCTGTTCTCCGACGGCCACGATTCCGGCATTTACGACTGGGCCTACCTGTATCGCCTCGGCGCCGAGCAGGGCGCGCTCTGGCAAGCCTATCTCGACCGTCTCGCCGCTGCCGGCCTCGACCGTGATGCCCCCATGGCCGCCAACGCCGGCCACGCCTGCGGCCACAGCCACTGATTCCCGATTCACTTCGCGGCGCGTGTGCGCCGCTTTCTGCATCCCTTTCTGTCATGAGCAAAACCCACTTCGGATTCGAGCAGGTCGACGAGCGCGAGAAGGCCGGCAAGGTCGCCGGTGTGTTCCATTCCGTCGCCAGCAAGTACGACGTGATGAACGATCTGATGTCCGGCGGCATGCACCGGCTGTGGAAGATGTTCACTATCGCCCAGGCAGCGGTTCGCCCCGGTTACAAAGTGCTCGACATTGCCGGCGGCACGGGTGATCTGGCCAAGGCCTTCGCGCGCCAGGCAGGCCCCACCGGCGAGGTGTGGCTGACCGACATTAACGAATCGATGCTGCGCGTCGGCCGTGATCGTCTGCTCGACGCTGGCGTGCTCACGCCCACCGCGCTGTGCGACGCCGAGCACATTCCCTTTCCAGATGCTTACTTCGACGTGGTGACAGTGGCATTCGGCTTGCGCAACATGACGCATAAGGATCGCGCGCTCGCCGAGATGCGCCGTGTGGTCAAGCCGGGCGGCAAGGTGATGGTGTTGGAGTTCTCCAAGGTGTGGCAGCCGCTGGAGAAGGCCTACGATGTGTACTCGTTCAAGGTACTGCCGTGGCTGGGCAGCAAGGTGGCGGGCGACGCAGAGAGCTACCGCTATCTGGCCGAGTCCATTCGCATGCACCCGGATCAGGAAACGCTCAAGCAGATGATGGAACAGGCCGGATTGGATTCGGTCGAATACTTCAACCTGACGGCGGGTGTCGTGGCTCTGCACGTGGGCCGTCGCCTCTGAGCGGTTCCATCGTTCCACCGGATGGGCGATGCAGCCTGCTGCGGCGATATGCCACGATCCTTCACATTGAATTTCCGCATTGACGTCTTCATCTGATGGCGTCACTGCCATTGGAGAGAAGACAGCGATGAGTTTGCACTGGGGTGGAAAATTGATGGCGGGCGCGCTGGTTGCGACGCTCGCATTCGGCACGGCGCTGGACGCCAACGCCAAGCGCATGGGCGGCAGCCGCAGCATCGGCAAGCAGTCGTCGACGGTGACGCAGCGTCAGCAGACGCCGCCGGCAACGACGCCTTCGCCGACACAACAGGCCGCACCGGCCGCGCAACCGTCGCCGGCAGCACCAGCTCCGGGCGCGCCGGCCGCAAAGCCTGGGCGCAACTGGGGTGGCATGCTGGGTGGTCTGGCCGCAGGTCTGGGCATCGGCTATCTGCTGTCGAAGTTCGGTCTGGGTGCTGGCTTGGCTTCGCTCCTGTCGAACCTGATCCTGATTGCGCTGGTGGCGTTCGTGGTGATGTGGATCATCCGCAAGGTGCGCGGCAGCCGCCCGCAAGGTCCGGCGTATGCCACGGGTGGGCCGTCGCTGGGCGGTGACCGCGAGCCGTATGTGCCGCAGCCTGCTGCACCGGCTCCGCAGGTTTCCACGCCGACGGCTGCGTCGCTCAACAGCGGCAACACGTCGGGTCTGGGCGCTGGCGCGCCGACGGCCGCACAATCGTGGAACCTGGGTGGTCCGGTCGAGCCAGCTGTCAACGCGCAACCTGCCGCAGCCGCACCGCAGCAGCCGTGGGGCGTGCCGGCAGACTTCGACACGCAAGCCTTCCTGCGCAACGCCAAGGTCTACTTCATCCGCCTGCAGGCCGCATGGGACGCCGGCAACCTGAATGACATCCGCGAGTTCACCACGCCGGAGATGTTCGCCGAGATCAAGATGGACCTCGCCGACCGTGGTACCACGCCCAACAAGACTGACGTGGTCTCGGTCGAGGCCGAAATGCTCGGCATTGAGACGCAGGCCACCGAGTACCTGGCGAGCGTGCGCTTCTCGGGCATGATCCGTGAAGAAGCGAACGCGCCGGCCCAGCCGTTTGCCGAGGTGTGGAACCTCACCAAGCCGACGCAGGGCGCGGGTGGCTGGGTGCTGGCGGGTATCCAGCAATTGCAGTGATGCTGCATTGATGAAATAAGGCTTGAAGCGGCGCAAAACGGCCGTTTCTGCATTGCCCGTAAAATAGGGCCCGACCATTCGGTTCGGGCCCTTTTTGTTGCCCGCCACCCGCCTGTTTCTGGCCGCTTTTGCGCACCATTGCCGCATGTCTTCGACTGCTACTTCGTCTTCGTTTCCGCTTGTGCTGATGCAGCCGTTGCTGCTCGCACTGAATCATCTGCTACGCCAGGAGCCCTGGGCGCAGGACACGCTGCGCCCATTTGCCGGCCGCGCCGCGCGTTTTGATCTCGCGCCGATGTCGGTGACGCTGCAGGTGGATTCCGCGGGCCTCGTCACGATGCCCGAGTCGGACACGCAGCCCGCCGTCACTGTGGTGGTGCCACTGGCTGCGGCGGTGAGCGAATATGCAACCGGCGGCCAGGCCGCCGTGCTCAAGCACGTACGCATTGAAGGCGAAGCCGAGTTTGCCAATGTGCTGTCCACGCTATTGCGCAACCTGCGCTGGGACGCAGCAGAGGATTTGTCACGCGTGTTTGGCGATGTCATCGCGCAGCGCATGGTGAACGGCGCGCAAGCCGCACGCACCGAGGCTACGCGCGTTGGCCGTTCGCTAGCGGAATCCGTGGCGTCATATCTGACCGATGAGCAGCCGACACTGGTGCGCCACGCACGCCTCGCGCAATTTGCCGCCGATGTGGCTGCGCTGCGTGATGCGGAGGCCCGCCTCGCTAAACGCCTGGAGCGACTCGAAACGCTCGCGCGCCCCGCAACCTCGAAGGCACGCGCGGGTGAATCGGCATGACGCGCTTCTTCCGGTTGGGCAAGATCGTTTTCGTCATCCTGTACTACGGGCTGGATCAACTCGCGCTGTCGGGTTTCAAGAGCCGCCGCATTCGTGCGCTGGTCTGGTTGTTGACGCTGGGGCGCAAGCCGAAGCTGCCACGTGGCGAGCGCCTGCGCCTCGCACTTGAGCAGCTTGGCCCCATCTTCGTGAAATTCGGACAGGTGCTGTCGACGCGCCGCGATCTGTTGCCACCCGATGTGGCCGACGAACTGGCCAAGCTGCAGGACCGCGTGCCGCCGTTCGACCCGAAGGTAGCGGCGGCGATTGTCGAAAAATCGCTGGGCAAACCGCTATCGGCGCTGTTCCATCGTTTTGATCATCACCCGGTGGCGAGCGCGTCGATTGCGCAGGTGCATTTCGCCACGCTGCGCGGCGGCCCGTGCGATGGCCGCGAGGTGGCGGTGAAGGTGCTGCGCCCCGGCATGTTGCCCGTCATCGACAGTGACCTCGCGCTGATGCGCGACCTGGCCACGTGGATGGAAAAACTCTGGGCCGACGCCAAGCGTTTGAAGCCCCGCGAGGTCGTCGCCGAGTTCGACAAGTATCTGCACGACGAGCTCGACCTGATGCGCGAGGCGGCCAATGCCAGTCAGCTGCGCCGCAACTTCGCCAACTCCGATTTGCTGCTGGTGCCCGAGGTTTTCTGGGACTGGTGCACGTCGGAAGTGTTCGTGATGGAGCGCATGCACGGCATGCGGATCTCGCATACCGAAGAGCTGCGCGCCGCGGGCGTCGACATGCACAAGCTCGCACGCGACGGCGTGGAAATTTTCTTCACGCAGGTCTTCCGCGACGGTTTCTTCCACGCCGACATGCATCCCGGCAACATTCTCGTGAGCGTGGCGCCCGAGACGCTGGGCCGCTATATCGCGCTGGATTTCGGCATCGTCGGCGCGCTGTCGGAGTTCGATAAGAACTACCTGGCGCAGAACTTCCTGGCGTTTTTCCAGCGCGACTACCACCGCGTGGCGGTGCTGCATATCGAATCCGGCTGGGCGCCGGAAGAGACGCGCGTGGAAGAGCTCGAAGGCGCTATTCGTGCCTGCTGCGAACCGTATTTCGACCGACCGCTGGGCGAGATTTCGCTGGGGCTCGTGCTGATGCGCCTGTTCCAGACCTCGCGCCGCTTTAACGTGGAAGTGCAGCCGCAGCTCGTGCTCTTGCAGAAAACGCTGCTCAACGTGGAAGGCCTGGGTCGACAGCTCGATCCGGACCTGGACCTGTGGAAGACCGCCAAACCGTTCCTCGAGCGCTGGATGCACGAGCAGATCGGCTGGCGCGGTTTTGTCGAGCGTCTGAAGGTCGAAGCGCCGCAGTGGGCCAACAAGCTGCCCGATCTGCCGCGCCTGGTGCACCAGATTCTGGATCGCCACGCCCGCGACGACGGCAAGGTGCACACCGCCGCGCTGACCGCGCTGCTGGCTGAGCAAAAGCGCACCAACCGGCTGTTGTCGGCCGCGCTGCTGTTCGTCGGCGGGTTTGCCGTCGGCATCATTGCCACACACGTGCTGTCGTGGCTGGCCCGTTATTGATCGGCCGAGTGTTCTGAGCGCCATGGTCCAACCGCCCGTTTTCCAAACTCGCGATGCCGCCGATCCCGCCTTCTGGGACGAGCGCTTCGACCGTGAACACACGCCCTGGGATGCGAACGGCGTGCCCGCCGCCTTCCTGCAATTCATCCAAGCGCAGCCCGCGCCGCTTTCTACGCTGATTCCCGGCTGCGGCAACGCCTACGAAGCCGGCTGGTTGGCCGAGCACGGCTGGCCCGTTATGGCGATCGACTTTGCGCCGAGCGCTGTCGCCTCGGCCAAGGCCGTACTCGGCCCGCATGGCGACGTGGTCGAGCTGGCGGATTTCTTCTGCTTTGCGCCGCGCCGACCGGTGCAGTGGATTTACGAGCGCGCCTTTCTGTGCGCGATGCCGCGCCGCCTTTGGCCGGACTATGCGGCGCAGGTTGCAAAGCTGCTACCGCCCGGTGGCTTGCTGGCCGGGTTCTTTGCCGTGGTCGAGGGACGGGAGGCCGTGCCCAAGGGCCCACCGTTCGAGACCACGCAAGCCGAGTTGGACGCGCTGTTGTCACCTGCCTTCGAGCGACTCAGCGACACGCCTATCGCCGAAGCCGATTCCATGCCGGTGTTTGCCGGGCGCGAGCGCTGGCAGGTCTGGCGGCGCAGAAGCACCTGAACTCGCGCGGTGATGGCGGTCAGTGTTGGTGCAAAGCAACATCGACGGCCACCCCGAAAAGCCCGCAGATGCCCATCCGGGGCCGGCGCGTAAAAAAGTGGCAGGACAGGGCGCATTCGTGGTCGCACCAATGCCCCGGGGCCGGGTCCCATCGCTATAATCCGGCCACTTCGCCCGGCGCCCTTGGCCGCCGACGGGATTCCTGCCTCTTTCGCGCGTGCCATGCTGATCTGGTTTGTCATTGTTTACTGGGTGATTTCGGTCGGGATCGGCCTGTGGGCTGCACTTCGCGTGCGCAACACGGCTGATTTTGCGGTGGCGGGCCGTGGTTTGCCGTTCTCGGTGGTGACGGCCACGGTGTTCGCCACCTGGTTCGGCTCTGAGGCCGTGCTCGGCATCCCCGCCGAGTTCCTCAAGGACGGTTTGCACGGCGTGGTGGCCGATCCGTTCGGCTCTTCCCTCTGCTTGGTGCTGGTGGGCTTGTTCTTCGCACGGCCGCTGTACCGCATGAACCTGCTCACCATTGGTGACTTCTACCGCAACCGCTTCGGCCGCGTGGCCGAGACGCTGACGACGCTGTGCATCGTCGTGTCATACCTGGGTTGGGTGGCGGCGCAGATCAAGGCGTTGGGCCTTGTGTTCTATACCGTGTCCGATGGCGCCGTCTCGCAAGATCTCGGCATGGTGATCGGCGCGGGTAGCGTGCTCGTCTACACGCTGTTCGGCGGCATGTGGTCGGTGGCGGTGACCGACTTCATCCAGATGATCATCATCGTGATCGGCATGCTGTACATCGGCTGGGAAGTCTCGGGGCAGGCTGGTGGCGTGGGCACGGTGGTGTCACACGCGGCCGCTTCGGGCAAGTTTGCGTTCTGGCCGGCCTTCAACCCGATTGAGGTGATCGGCTTTGTGACGGCCTGGATCACCATGATGTTGGGTTCGATTCCGCAACAGGACGTGTTCCAGCGCGTGACGTCTTCGCGCACCGAACGCATTGCCGGTACGGCCTCGGTGCTGGGCGGCGTGCTGTATTTCCTGTTCGCTTTCGTGCCGATGTTCCTGGCGTATTCCGCCACGCTGATCGACCCGGCCATGGTCGAGAAATACATCAACACCGATTCGCAACTCATCCTGCCCAAGCTGGTGCTGGAACATGCGCCGCTGGTCGCGCAGGTGATGTTCTTCGGTGCGCTGCTGTCGGCCATCAAGAGCTGCGCCAGTGCCACGCTGCTGGCGCCGTCCGTCACCTTTGCCGAGAACGTGCTGCGCCCATTGCTGCCGGCCATGGACGACAAGCGCTTCCTGCGTGTGATGCAGGCTGTAGTGCTGGTTTTCACCGTGCTGGTGACGCTGTTTGCGCTGAATTCGCATCTCTCGATCTTCCACATGGTGGAGAGTGCCTATAAGGTCACCCTGGTGGCGGCGTTCGTGCCCCTGGCATTCGGCCTGTTCTGGAAGCGCGCGACCAAGCAGGGGGGCTTGCTGGCTATCATCCTCGGTCTGGTGGCGTGGATCTGGTGCGAGGTGTTCCTGCCCGATGCGATGTTGCCGCCACAACTGGTTGGCCTGCTGGCCAGCTTGGGCGCGATGATCCTGGGCTCGCTCGGGCCGCAGTGGATCGAGAACCGCGCGCCGACCACCAAGGCGGCCACGCAAGCCTGATCGCCCGGTCGTGCGCGTGCGCGGCGTGCCACTTTGTGGCGCGCTGCCATCGCAAGCTCCGCATCCGCAGGCGGGAATCCATTCGAAAGGGTTTATAATTCAAGGCTTTGCGTGCCGGCACTTGTGTAGCACGCAGTTGCCCCGATCTATCACGAGCGTGTGCGCGTTTCCCGTGCACTGTTCGCGGCCCGCGCGGGCATTTCCATCGTTTTCTCGAATTTCGTTTGTTCCAGGGTGAGGACACCATGCCGATCTATGCTTATCGATGCGACGCCTGCGGCCACGCCAAGGATGTGCTGCAGAAGATGAGCGACGCACCGCTGACGGATTGCCCCGCGTGCGGCGCGCCGGCGTTCAAGAAGCAGCTCACCGCTGCCGGCTTCCAGCTCAAGGGTTCGGGCTGGTACGTGACGGATTTCCGCGGCGGCTCGGGCGGCGCGTCCGCCACGGGCACGGCAGCGAAGACGGATGCTGCTGCCCCGGCCGCCGCACCGGCGGCTTCGTCGGAGAGCGCGTCGTCCAGCACGGCCAGTGCCGCTCCGGCGGCCTCCGGCGGTTGCGGCACGTCGTGCGCGTGCCACTGATCGCGTTCCACACTCCTCGGTCCATTGCCCCATGAAACAGAAAACCAGCGCGCTCAAGACGTGGTTCCTGACCGGTCTTCTGGTGCTCGTCCCGCTTGCGATCACGCTGTGGGTGCTGTCGCTCATCATCGGCACGATGGACCAGAGCCTGGCGCTGCTGCCGTCGGCTTGGCAGCCGGATCAGCTGTTTGGCATGCGCATTCCTGGCGTGGGCGCGATTCTCACGCTGGCGTTCATCCTGATCGTGGGCGTGGCGGCGCACAACTTCATCGGCCAGAAGCTGGTGACGTGGTGGGAAGCGGTGCTGGGCCGCATTCCCGTGGTCGGGCCGATCTATTCGAGCGTGAAGCAGGTGTCGGACACGCTGCTGTCGTCCAACGGCAATGCGTTCCGCAAGGCGCTGCTGGTGCAGTACCCGCGCGAAGGCTCGTGGACGATCGCCTTCCTGACCGGACGCCCCGGCGGGGATGTGGAGAACCACCTGCAGGGCGAGTACGTCAGCGTGTACGTGCCGACCACGCCCAACCCGACCTCGGGCTTCTTCCTGATGATGCCCAAGGCCGACACCATCGAGCTGGACATGACGGTGGATGCGGCGCTCAAGTACATCGTGTCGATGGGGGTGGTGGCGCCTGAAGCGCTGCCGCGCCGCATGGACCCGCCCGATGCCTCGCCACAGACGGAGGACCGGTCGCCGGCAAGCTCGCCGCGCGACCCTTCGAATCCGACCGCGCTGCCCGATGCGGGCGGCGCCGTATCAACACCCTGAGCCGGCAGCGCGAATCTCCCTCCGGCCCCAATCAACTTTCATGCGCGACGCTCTGTTGCGGCGCGCTTCGCGGAAAACCACAACATGCAAATGCGTACTCAATACTGCGGTCAGGTCACCGAACAACTGCTCGGCCAGAGCGTCACGCTGTCGGGCTGGGCCCATCGCCGTCGTGACCACGGTGGCGTGATCTTCATCGACCTGCGCGACCGTGAAGGCCTGGTGCAAGTCGTGTGCGACCCGGACCGCCCGGAGATGTTCAAGGTGGCAGAAGGTGTGCGCAACGAGTTCTGCCTGCAAGTGAAGGGCATCGTGCGCGCTCGCCCGGAAGGCACCACCAACGCCAACCTCGCCAGCGGCAAGGTTGAAGTGCTGTGCCACGAGCTGACGGTGCTCAACGCCTCCGTCACGCCGCCGTTCCAGCTGGACGACGACAACCTGTCGGAAACCACGCGCCTGACGCACCGCGTGCTCGACCTGCGCCGCCCGCAGATGCAATACAACCTGCGCCTGCGTTACAAGGTGGCAATGGAAGTGCGCAAGTACCTGGACGACAAGGGCTTCATCGACATCGAAACGCCGATGCTGACCAAGAGCACGCCCGAAGGCGCACGCGATTACCTGGTGCCCTCGCGTGTGAACGCCGGCCAGTTCTTCGCGCTGCCACAATCGCCGCAGCTCTTCAAGCAGATGCTGATGGTGTCGGGCTTCGACCGTTACTACCAGATCACCAAGTGCTTCCGCGACGAAGACCTGCGTGCTGACCGTCAACCTGAATTCACCCAGATCGACTGCGAAACGTCGTTCCTGACCGAGCAGGAAATCCGCGATCTGTTTGAAGAGATGATCCGCACGGTGTTCAAGAACACCATGTCGGTCGAGCTGGATGCCAAGTTCCCGGTGATGGAGTTCCGCGAGGCGATGGCCCGCTTCGGCTCCGATAAGCCGGACCTGCGCGTGAAGCTGGAATTCACCGAGCTGACCGACGCGATGAAGGATGTCGACTTCAAGGTGTTCTCGGCTGCGGCCAACGCTGAAGGTGGCCGTGTGGTGGCACTGCGCGTGCCGGGCGGTGCGGCGCTGTCGCGTGGCGATATCGACGCCTACGGCAAGTTCGTCGAGATCTACGGCGCCAAGGGCTTGGCTTGGATCAAGGTCAACGAAGTGGCCAAGGGCCGCGACGGCCTGCAATCGCCGATCGTGAAGAACCTGCACGACGCGGCCATCGCCGAGATCCTCAAGCGCAGCGGCGCGCAAGACGGCGACATCCTGTTCTTCGGCGCCGACCGTGCCAAGGTGGTGAACGACGCGATGGGCGCGCTGCGCCTGAAGATCGGTCACTCCGACTTCGCCAAGAGCGCTGGCCTGTTTGAAGACGTCTGGAAACCGCTGTGGGTGGTGGACTTCCCGATGTTCGAATACGACGAGGAAGACGCCCGCTGGGTGGCCATGCACCACCCGTTCACCAGCCCGAAGGACGAGCACCTGGAATACCTGGAAACCGATCCGGGCAAGTGCATCGCCAAGGCGTATGACATGGTGCTCAACGGCTGGGAAATCGGTGGCGGCTCGGTGCGAATCTACCGCGAAGACGTGCAGAGCAAAGTGTTCCGTGCCCTGAAGATCGGCGAGGAAGAAGCGCGTGCCAAGTTCGGCTTCCTGCTGGACGCACTGCAATATGGCGCGCCCCCGCATGGCGGCATCGCGTTCGGTCTGGACCGTGTTGTCACGATGATGGCCGGTGCAGATTCGATCCGTGACGTGATCGCCTTCCCGAAGACGCAGCGTGCGCAGGATCTGCTCACGCAGGCCCCGAGCCCGGTCGACGAGAAACAATTGCGCGAATTGCACATTCGTCTGCGCGCCGCCGAAGCGAAGGTGGCTGCACCGACGAGCGTGACCACGGCCTGACCCCCGTCGTTTCAAGCTGTACAGAAACCGCGCCGCCTGCAAAGGGCGGCGCGGTTTCTTTTTGGGCGCTATTTCGATGCAGGAACAACGCTTGCTACACGGTCTCTTTCGCTGCAGTCACGTGGGGTGACAAGAAGGAGGATGCTTTGACTGACTTCATCGATTTCATGCGCACCTGGGTGGCGGCGCACGCCGAATTTCTGCTGACCTGGCTGATTGCCGTGCTGGTGGTGATGCTGGTGGCATGGATCGAGATTCGCCGAGGCACCCGCCGTGCTGCCATTGCCATGACAGAAGCGGTGGCCACCACCGTCGCAGCATGCGTGCCCGAAATCGCAGCCGCAGCGCAGAGTGGGCAGCCGGTGGGGCCTGCGCCGGCGGCATCGACAGCAAGGTTGAGTGAGGCACTGCGCGCTCTGAGCCGTTTGTCTGCCGAGCGCCTGCACTGGTTGCACTTGGTGGCCAACCTGCGCGTGCCCGACACCGCGTTGCCGGCCGTAGCTCCAGAGGCGCCCGTGCACCCGCTTGTGTACGATACGCCACGTGCGCTGGCCGAAGTGCACTTGGCGGCCGAACGTTGCTTTGCCGAACATGTACGCGCCTTGCTGACCGAGCGCCGCGCATTGCAGACCGTGGAAACCGCCGAGCGCGACGGACGTGATGAACTCCAGCGCATCGAGCGTGAAACCTCCGCCATCGTCGTGCGCTTCGAGCAGGCCAACGCGCAATCGGAGCAGACCGAGGTGCAGCGTTTCCTTATCCAGAAATTCAACGCACTCGGCACGCGCGAGCGGGAGCTGACCACGCACCTCGCCGCGCTCCGCCAACAACTCGCCGACCGCGCGGAGGGCCTGTGGATGCAATCCCAACGCGCAGCCGAAGATTACACGGCGATGCTGGATCGCCTGATTGCCGCGGTGCGCCACGAGCTTGGTCACGAGCATGCCGCCGACGAGGCGGCGCTGTGGCTGACACGCACGCGTACCGGCCAGGGCCCTTTGCGCGCGGCGTAACGGCGTGGGCCTGCAGGCGCGGCCCGTTGATTGCTTGGGCACAGCCGTGGCGCGTGCCTGCCTGCGGTAAGCTATGGGCTTGCGGCCGCCCGTGCCGTCCGTTGCTATCCCGCCATGTCGCACAAGATTCCTGTCTCCGTCCTCGTCGTCATCCATACGCTGGATCTGCATGTGCTGGTGATGGAACGGGCGGACCACCCCGGCTTCTGGCAATCCGTCACCGGGAGTTGCGATGCGCTGGATGAGCCCCTGACCGATACCGCTCACCGCGAGGTGCTGGAAGAGACCGGCATCGACTCGGCGCGACATCATCTGATCGATTGGGGCCACCACATCGAATACGAGATCTACCCGCACTGGCGGCACCGCTACGCGCCGGGCGTCACGCGCAACACTGAGCATTGGTTCGGCCTGCTGGTGAACAGCAAGGTGCCGGTGCGGCTGTCGCCGCGCGAGCACGTGCAGGCGGAATGGCTACCCTACGAAGAGGCCGCCGCGCGCTGCTTCTCGCGCAGCAACGCCGAAGCCATTCTGCAATTGCCGGAACGTCTGGCCGCGTATCAGGCCCGTCAGGCTGCATTGGCAAAGGATCGGGTCTGACATGCTCCGCTTGCGCGTCGCCACCTACAACATCCACAAAGGCGTGACGGGCATTGCGCGGCGCGTGCGCGTGCACGACGTGCGGCAGGGTCTGCACACGATGGACGCCGACATTGTCTTCCTCCAGGAAGTGCAGGACCGCAACGACCGCCTGGTCGCGTCCGAGCTGTTCGACCCGAGCTACACACAACTGCGTTACTTGGCGACCGACGTGTATCCGCATACGGTGTATGGCCGCAACGCTGTGTACGACCACGGGCACCACGGCAACGCCATCTTGTCGCGCTTTCCGATCCTGCTGTCGGAAAACCTGGACATCTCCGACCACCGATTCGAGCAGCGCGGCCTGCTGCATGCCGTGACCGATCTCGGCTTTGGTGAAGTGCATCTGCTGTGTGCGCATTTCGGACTGTTTGCGCGCAGCCGTCAGCGGCAGGCCGAGGCCCTCATTGACCGCGTGCGCTCGGTGGTGCCGCAGGATGCGCCACTCGTGGTGGCGGGCGATTTCAACGACTGGAACAACCGCCTCGACCGCATCATCTGCCAGTCGTTGGGCGCTACAGAAGTGGCTGACAAGGCTGCCGATGCGCGCCCCGTGCGCACCTTCCCAAGCCATATGCCGTGGTTGCGGCTCGATCGCATCTACGTGCGCGGTTTCGACATTGAGCGCGCGCACGCGCTGACCGGCCGCGAGTGGGCGCAGCGCTCCGACCACGTGCCCCTGATGGCGGAACTGGCGCGCCCATGAGGGTCGTGCGCGATGCGGGTCCGCTGCGCTCCGAGTGGCGGCGGGGCAAGCCCCTGCCGGGCAATGACGTCGACCTGCTGTGCGGCGGCGCGGAGTTCTTCCCGGCCCTGATCGAAGCCATCGACGCTGCGCAACGCCGCGTCGCGCTCGAAACCTACATCTATACCGACGATGCGACCGCCCATCTCGTGACTGAAGCGCTCGTGCGCGCGGCGCGGCGTGGCGTGGCGGTCCACCTCACCATCGACGGCTTCGGCACCGGCCTGCTGCCCGTTGGCATCGCGGCGATGCTCGAAGCGGCGGGGGTGGCGTTGCGCATCTATCGTCCGGTGCGCGGCTTTCGCCTGCAGCGCCGCTACCTGCGCCGGCTGCATCGCAAGATGGCCGTCGTGGATGACGACGTGGCGTTCGTCGGCGGCATCAACATCATCGATGACTTCAACCATGCGCCGTTCAACGACGCAGCGCTGGGGCCGCGCTACGACTTTGCCGTGCGGGTGCGTGGGCCGCTGGTCGCGCAGATCGCGCTGACGGTTGACCGGCTCTGGTGGCAGATGGGCGTGCGCGCGGGCATGCGCGAGGTGGGCGTGACGGGCGTTGCCGCCGACTTTCCGGTGATGACCGATACGCCGCGGCCGCGCCATCGCGGCGCATCCGGCCGGGAGGGCGAACGTGCACCCGGCAGTGTGCTGGCCTCCCTGGTGCTGCGCGACAACGTGCGTAACCGGCGCGCAATCGAGCGGGAGTATCTGCGCGCGCTGGGCACGGCGCGGCATGAGGTGATTATCGCCAACGCCTACTTCTTGCCGGGCGTGAGGTTCATGCGCGCGTTGGCAGCGTGTCGGCGGCGCGGCGTGCGTGTGCGCATGCTGCTGCAGGGACAGGTCGAATATCGCTTGCAGCACTATGCGACACGCTCGCTGTACCACATGCTGCTGCGCGACGGCGTGGAGATCCACGAATACACCGCCAGCTTCCTGCACGCCAAGGTGGCGGTCGTGGATGACCGCTGGGCCACGGTCGGCTCCAGCAACATTGACCCGTTCAGCCTGCTGCTCGCGCGCGAAGCCAATGTGGTTGCGTGGGATGCGGAAGTGGCTGGCCGGCTGCGCGGGGCGTTGGAGCACGCCATCGACCACCATGCCCGTGCGGTGCTGGCCGATGCGCACGCCGCGCGGCGCTGGTGGTGGCGCGCAACCGATTGGTGTGCTTACCAGATCGTGCGCCTGGGTGTCATCATCAGCGGGCGGGCCGCCCACTATTAGCGGCAACGCTGGCTGCAAAATAAAACGACATCGGAGGAGACATGCAAGTCATCACAGCAGATGCCGCCGCGCGGCTGGTGCGGCCTGGGTGGACGGTCGCTTGCGCGGGCTTTGTCGGCGCGGGCCATGCCGAGGCCGTCACGCACGCGCTGGAGCGCCGCTTTCTGGCGACCGGCGAGCCGCACGATCTGACGCTGGTCTACTCCGCAGGGCAGGGTGATCGCGCCACGCGCGGCGTCAACCACTTCGGCAACCCTGGCATGACGCGTTGTGTGGTTGGAGGCCATTGGCGCTCGGCCACACGGTTGGCCGACCTGGCACTCGCCGAACAATGCGATGCGTTCAATCTGCCGCAGGGTGTGCTCACACATCTGTACCGCGCCATCGCGGGTGGCAAGCCTGGCGTACTGACCAAGATCGGCCTGCACACCTTCGTCGACCCGCGCACCGAACTCGACGCGCGCTACCACGGTGGCGCCATCAACGCACGCGCCAAGGCCGCACGCGCTGCCGGCACATCGTGGGTCGAGTACGAACGCTTTCGCGGTGACGACTACCTGTTCTATCCCAGCTTCCCGCTGCATTGCGTGTTCCTGCGCGGCACGGCCGCCGACCCGCGGGGCAATATCAGCACGCACGAAGAAGCTTTCCACCACGAACTGCTGGCCATGGCGCAAGCCGCACGCAACTCGGGCGGCATCGTCATCGCGCAAGTGCGTCGGCTGGTGGATCGGCATGACAACCTGCAGGCGATCCACGTGCCGGGCATTCTGGTCGACTACGTGGTCGTCGCTGAGGATGAAGCCGAGCACCAGATGACCTTCGGCGAGGCGTTCAACCCGACTTACATTCGCCCGTGGCAAGGCGAGGCGATCCAACTGAAAGCCGATGCGCTCGAAGCCGGCGAAGCGCTGGAGACGAGCCTGCATGGCGCGCTGGATGCTCGCACGCTGGTCCAGCGGCGCGCCGTGCTGGAACTGATGGCACAGCAACCGCGCGTGGTGAACCTCGGCGTGGGCATGCCGGCTGCGGTCGGTGCCTTGGCAGAGCAGGAGGGCGCGCGCGGGTTCACTCTCACGGTGGAAGCTGGCCCCATCGGTGGCACGCCTGCAGATGGTCTGAGCTTCGGTGCATCTGCGTATCCCGAAGCGGTGGTCGACCAGCCCGCGCAGTTCGATTTCTACGAAGGTGGCGGCATCGACCTCGCCATCCTTGGTCTGGCGGAACTGGACGGCGCGGGCAACGTCAACGTGAGCCTGTTCGGCGAGGGCGGCGACACCATCGTCGCGGGCGTGGGCGGCTTCATCAACATCACGCAGAGCGCGCGTTCCATCGTCTTCATGGGTACGCTCACCGCCGGCGGCCTGCAGGTCGAAGCCGAGGACGGCAAGTTGCGCATCGTGCAGGAAGGGCGGCTTAAGAAGATCGTGCCGACCGTTTCGCATCTGACCTTTAACGGGGACTACGCTGCCCGTTCGGGCATCCCCGTGCGCTACGTCACCGAGCGCGCCGTCTTCGAAATGCGTGATGACGGGCAGGGCCGGCGCCGGCTCACGCTGACGGAAATCGCCCCCGGCATCGACCTGCACCGCGACGTCCTCGACCAATGTGCCGCCGAGGTTGCCGTGGCACCCGATCTACGCGAGATGGATGCACGTATCTTTCGCCGTGGTCCCATGTGCGCGACCACCACGTCGGCCTGATTTTTGTGCGTTTTATTTACTGATGGGTAGCACTAGAAACGCGTGCGACCATGCTGCGCCGCAGGCTTTTTCTGTGTGCGCTGCACATCCTGTAGAGCCTTTATCTGAAAGGCTTTGCGGGAATCAGGTTGCGGTGCGATGGCGGCCTCTGGGGCGCCTTCATTTAGATGACGCTTTCTAATAAAACACTTGCCGCATAACAGGTGGCTGTAAATAATTGAACGACCGTTCGATTTTGGGCTAGAGTGTTCGCGCAGGCTGGTTTACAGTCCTGCCCGGCATGCAAAAGGCGCCCTCCAAGACGTCGATTTTCAGTATGTCGCGCCCCAGAAAAGAACGGAGAGAAATCATCATGCGTCACCCGACCGCTCGTCTCGAATCGAATCACGCTGCAGCCACGCCGATGCGCAAGGGCGAGCTGACACGTGCGGCGATTCTCGATGCCGCGCTGGAACTGGCCTCCCGCGACGGACTGGAAGGGCTGACGATCGGTGTGCTCGCGGAGCGTATGCAGATGAGCAAGAGCGGGGTGTTCGCGCACTTCGGCTCGCGTGAGGATCTGCAGGTGGAAGTGGTTCGCGAGTATCACAAACGGTTCGAGCAGGAAGTCTTCTACCCGAGCTTGACGGAACCGCGCGGCTTGCCGCGTCTGTGGAGCATGGTGCGCCGCTGGATGGAAAAGCGCATTCAAGAAGTAACCACAGGCTGCATCTACATCAGCGGCGCGGTGGAGTACGACGATCGTGCCGAAAGTCCGGTGCGCGACGAACTCGTCAAGAGCGTGACGATCTGGCGGGCAGCACTGACCCGCGCGATCGAGCAGGCCAAGGAAGAAGGCCACCTGCGTGCGGAAGCGGACCCGCGGTTGATGCTGTTCGAGATGTATAGCCTGGAGCTGGGGCTGCATCACGATGCGCGTTTCCTGCGGTTGCCCGACAGCGCGGAACTGGCCATGGTGGCGCTCAACAAACTCATTCAGTCTTACCGAACCTGACGCGTTCTTCTTACACCCAGCACACCTAGCCGGGGCGCGCAGTACACACCAAGGAGTTGCAAGATGGGTCAATATACCGCACCGCTGCGTGACATGCAGTTTGTTCTCCATGAGCTTCTCGGCGTCGAGAGCCACCTGAAGGAGATGCCGCAGCACGCGGAGATCGATGCCGACACCATCAATCAGGTGATCGAGGAAGCCGGCAAGTTCTGCTCCGAAGTCATCTTCCCGCTCAACCAGTCGGGCGACCGCGAAGGCTGCACGTACCACGGCGACGGTGTGGTGACCGCACCCAAGGGCTTCAAAGAGGCTTATCAGCAGTACGTCGAGGCCGGCTGGCCCTCGCTGGGTTGCGATCCGGAATACGGCGGCCAGGGCCTGCCCATCCTGATCAACAATGCGCTGTACGAGATGCTGAACTCGGCCAACCAGGCCTGGACGATGTATCCCGGCCTGTCGCACGGCGCGTACGAAGCCCTGCACGCACACGGCACCGATGAACTGAAGCAGCGCTATCTGCCCAAGCTGGTGTCGGGCGTGTGGACGGGCACGATGTGTCTGACCGAACCGCACTGCGGCACTGACCTCGGCATCCTGCGCACCAAGGCTGAGCCGCTGGCCGACGGTTCGTATGCGATTACCGGCACGAAGATCTTCATCTCGGCGGGCGAGCATGATCTGGCCGAAAACATCATCCACCTGGTGCTGGCCCGCCTGCCGGACGCACCGGGCGGTACCAAGGGTATCTCGCTGTTCGTGGTGCCGAAGTTCATCCCCGATGCCAGCGGCAACCCGGGCGAGCGCAACACCGTGAAGTGCGGTTCCATCGAACACAAGATGGGCATTCACGGCAACGCCACCTGCGTGATCAACCTGGACGGTGCGAAGGGCTGGATGGTCGGTGAGCCGAACAAGGGCCTGAACGCCATGTTCGTGATGATGAACGCCGCCCGCCTGGGCGTTGGCATGCAGAGCCTGGGCCTGACCGAGGTTGCGTACCAGAACTCGGCCGCCTACGCCAAGGAACGCCTGCAGATGCGCAGCCTTTCGGGCCCGAAGGCACCGGACAAGCCGGCTGACCCGATCATCGTGCACCCGGACGTGCGCCGCATGCTGCTGACCCAGCGTGCCTTTGCTGAAGGCGGCCGCGCATTCTCGTACTGGATCGCTCTGCAGATTGACCGCGAGCTGTCGCACTCGGATGAATCCGCACGCAAGGACGCGGCGGATCTGGTCGCACTGCTGACCCCGATCGCCAAGGCCTTCCTGAGCGATAACGCATTCATCTCCACCAACGAAGGCATGCAAGTCTTCGGCGGCCATGGCTACATCGCCGAGTGGGGCATGGAGCAGTACGTGCGCGACGCCCGTATCAACATGATTTACGAAGGTACGAACACCGTGCAGTCGCTGGACCTGCTGGGCCGCAAGATTCTGGGTGACATGGGCGCCAAGATGAAGAAGTTCGGCAAGCTGGTGCAGGACTTTGTGGAAGCCGAAGGCACCAACGAAGCCATGCAGGAGTTCATCAACCCGCTGGCTGACATTGGCGACAAGGTCCAGAAGCTGACCATGGAAATCGGCATGAAAGCCATGGCCAACCCGGACGAAGTGGGTGCCGCCGCCGTGCCGTACCTGCGCGTGGTCGGCCACCTGGTGTTCTCCTACTTCTGGGCCCGCATGGCCAAGATCGCCCTGGAGAAACAAGACAGCGGCGACACCTTCTACAAGGTCAAGCTGGCGACGGCACGCTTCTACTTTGCCAAGCTGCTGCCCGAAACGGCTTCGCAGATCCGCATGGCACGTGCCGGCGGTGCGACGCTGATGGCACTCGAAGCCGATCTGTTCTGATACGCCCCATTTGAGCTTGTCGTCCCCGCGAATGCGGGACCCAGTGGCTTTAAAGACGCTGGATTCCCGCCTTCGCGGGAACGGCGGCCCTCCAATCTTTCCGCGAGGACACCATGACCCGCACTGAACTCTCCACCAGCGCGCAGCCGCAGGCCGGCCAGCGAGCAAACTTTCTCGTCCGACGCGTCGCCGTGCTGGGCGCTGGCGTGATGGGCGCGCAGATCGCTGCGCATCTCATCAATGCCAAAGTTCCCGTCACGCTATTCGACTTGCCCGCCAAGGAAGGCCCGAAGAGCGGCATCGCGCTCAAGGCCATCGAGAACCTGAAGAAGCTGTCGCCGGCGCCGCTGGGCATCAAGGACGACGCCAATCTGATCCAGGCCGCCAACTACGAAGACGATATCGAGAAGCTGCGCGATTGCGACCTCGTGATCGAAGCGATTGCCGAGCGCATGGACTGGAAGCACGACCTGTACAAGAAGGTCGCGCCGCACATCGCGCCGCACGCGATCTTCGCGTCGAACACCTCGGGCTTGTCGATCACTGAACTGTCGGATGGGTTTGACGCCGAGCTGAAGTCGCGCTTCTGTGGCGTGCACTTCTTCAACCCGCCGCGCTACATGCACCTCGTCGAGCTGATTCCGACCGCGCACACGCGTGGCGACATCCTCGACAAGCTGGAAACGTTCCTGACCTCCGCGCTCGGCAAGGGCGTGGTGCGAGCGAAGGACACGCCCAACTTCATCGCCAACCGCGTCGGCATCTTCTCGATCCTGGCGGTGTTTGCGGAGTCGGCCAAATACGGCATTCCGTTTGACGTGGTGGATGACCTGACGGGCTCGAAGCTGGGCCGCGCCAAGTCGGCTACGTTCCGCACGGCGGATGTGGTGGGCCTGGACACCATGGCGCACGTCATCAAGACGATGCAGGACAACCTGAAGGGCGATCCGTTCGCCCCGGTTTACGCCACGCCGCCCGTGCTGGCCAAACTGGTGGAAGCGGGTGCCCTGGGCCAGAAGACCGGCGCCGGCTTCTACAAGAAGGAAGGCAAGGACATCAAAGTACTGGACCCGCAAAGCGGCCAGTACGGTCCGAGCGGCAAGAAGGCTGACGACATCGTCGTGCGCATCCTGAAGAAGGAGCCGGCCGAGCGTCTGAAGCTGCTGCGTGAGTCGACCAACCCGCAGGCGCAGTTCCTGTGGGCGGTGTTCCGCGACGTGTTCCACTACATCGCCGTGTACTTGGAGCAGATTGCGGATTCGGCTGCGGAAGTCGACCTTGCGATCCGCTGGGGCTTCGGCTGGAACAGCGGCCCGTTCGAAGATTGGCAAGAAGCTGGTTGGAAGCAGGTGGCCGAGTGGGTGAAGGAAGACATTGAAGCGGGCAAGGCGCTGTCGAACGCAGCACTGCCGCAGTGGGTGTTCTCGGGCCCGGTGGCGGACAACGGCGGCGTGCATTCGGCGCAGGGTTCGTGGTCGGCCAAGCAGGGTGCGTTCCTACAACGCAGCACGCTGCCGGTGTACGGCCGCCAGGTGTTCCGCGCGCCGATCAAGGGTGCGACCACCGTCAACCCGCTCACGTACGGCAAGACCATCGAAGAGACCGATGCCGTGCGCATTTGGGTGGACGACGCAGCAGGTCAGGACGACGTGCTGATCATCTCGTTCAAGAGCAAGATGAACACGATCGGCCCGAGCGTCGTCGACGGCCTCACGCGTGCGGTGGATCTGGCCGAAGCCGGCTACAAGGGTCTGGTTGTGTGGCAGCCAACGTCGCTCAAGCTGGGCGCGCCGGGTGGTCCGTTCTCTGCCGGTGCGAACCTGGAAGAAGCCATGCCGGCCTTCATGATGGGCGGCGCCAAGGGCATCGAGCCGTTCGTCAAGAAGTTCCAGGACGGCATGATGCGCGTGAAGTACGCCGGTGTGCCGGTCGTGTCCGCGGCGTCGGGCATTGCGCTGGGTGGCGGCTGCGAATTGCTGCTGCATTCGGCCAAGCGTGTGGCTGCGCTGGAAACGTATATCGGTCTGGTGGAAGTGGGCGTGGGCCTGGTGCCGGCCGGCGGTGGCCTGAAGGAAGCTGCACTGGCGGCTGCCAAGGCTGCACAGGCTGCGGGCAGCACCAACATCTTGCAGTTCCTGACCAACCGCTTCCAGGCTGCGGCCATGGCCAAGGTGTCGAGCTCGGCGCTGGATGCGCAGAAGATCGGCTACTTGCTGCCATCCGACACCATCGTCTTCAACGTGCACGAGCTGCTGCACGTGGCGCGCAACGAAGTGCGTGCGCTGTCCGACTCGGGCTACCGCGCGCCGCTGCGTCCGGTGGGCATTCCGGTGGCGGGCCGTTCGGGCATCGCGACCATCAAGGCATCGCTGGTGAACATGCGTGACGGCGGTTTCATTTCGCAGCACGACTTCACGATTGCCTCGCGCATCGCCGAGGCTGTGTGCGGCGGTGATGTGGAAGCCGGCGCGCTGGTGGACGAAGAATGGCTGCTGGCGCTCGAGCGCAAGGCCTTCGTCGATCTGCTCGGCACGTCCAAGACGCAGGAACGCATCATGGGCATGCTGCAAACCGGCAAGCCGGTCCGCAACTGATTGCCGCGACGACAGAGAAAGGAATTTCATCATGACCAAGCAACTGCAAGACGCCTACATCGTCGCCGCGACCCGTTCCCCGATCGGCAAGGCGCCCAAGGGCACGCTCAAGAACCTGCGCCCGGACGATCTGCTGGCGACCATCCTCAAAAGCGCTGTCGCCCAGGTCCCGAACCTGGACCCGGCACTGATCGAAGACGCCATCGTCGGCTGCGCGATTCCCGAAGCGCAGCAGGGCCTGAACGTGGCGCGTATCGGCGCGTTGCTGGCTGGCCTGCCGAACACGGTAGGCGGCGTGACCGTCAACCGCTTCTGCGCCTCGGGCCTGACCGCCGTGGCCATGGCGGCGGACCGCATCCGCGTGGGTGAATCCGATGTGATGATCGCCGCTGGTGTCGAATCGATGAGCATGGTGCCCATGATGGGCAACTCGCCGTCGATGTCGCCGGAGATCTTCACGCGTGACGAGAACGTCGGCATCGCCTATGGCATGGGCCTGACTGCGGAGAAGGTCGCCCAGCAATGGAAGATCTCGCGTGAGGCGCAGGACGCGTTCTCGCTGGCTTCGCACCAGAAGGCACTGGCCGCGCAGCAAGCCGGCGAGTTCAAGGACGAGATCACGCCGATCGAGATCATTGAGAAGTTCCCGAACCTGGGCACGGGCGCTGTCGACATCAAGACGCGCACGCTGTCGCTGGACGAAGGCCCGCGTGCCGATACGTCGGTCGAAGGCCTGGGCAAGCTGCGTGCCGTGTTCGCGAACAAGGGCAGCGTGACGGCGGGCAACAGCTCGCAGACGTCGGATGGTTCGGGCGCGCTGATCCTGGTGTCGGAAAAGATCCTCAAGCAGTTCAATCTGGTGCCGTTGGCGCGCTTTGTGTCGTTTGCGGTGCGTGGGGTGCCGCCGGAGATCATGGGCATCGGCCCGAAGGAAGCGATTCCTGCCGCACTGAAGGCTGGCGGCCTGACGCAAGATCAGATCGACTGGATCGAGCTGAACGAAGCGTTTGCCGCGCAGTCGTTGGCCGTGATTCAGGACCTGGGCTTGGACACCAGCAAGATCAACCCGCTGGGCGGCGCGATTGCGCTGGGTCACCCATTGGGCGCGACCGGTGCCATCCGCGCGGCCACCGTCGTGCACGGCCTGCGCCGTCGCAACCTGAAGTACGGCATGGTGACGATGTGCGTTGGCACCGGCATGGGTGCTGCAGGTATTTTCGAACGCATGTGACCCCACGTCAGGGGGAAGAATTAAGTTCTTCCCCCTGCTTGTAAATCGCCCGTCTCACCACGCATGATTGCGCAGGCGCGCACAGCACTACAAAACAAGCGCGCCGAAGAATGCAGCCCACGCCAGTGGGCACGCGACAGAAGCGGAGCCACGAATCCGCAACAGAGGAGACACACCACCGGGTCACCGGCGGTGGAAAAAAAGGAGGGCGGACGATGAGCAGCACAATCGTGTTGACCGACGCGGCATGCGACATGCCGCGCTCGATGATCGATCAACTGGGTTTGGGTGTAGTGCCGTTCCGCATTCGTGCGGGCGAGCAGTTTGTGGAAGACCGCCGTGACGAGGTGGCCTTGCCGCAGCTCTATCGCAAGTACCTCGTCGATAAACAAGACCACTTTGCTGAGTCGATTCCGCTGCTTGAGCGCGAGATTGAAGACTACCTGCTCAAGCACGTGGTTACCCAACACGATCGTGCGTTGCTGTTGACGATTGCCAGCTCACGCAGCCATTTCTACAGCCACGCCACCGGCGCGGTGGTGGGCACCACGGCCAAGAGTTTCAAGCCGCGCAAGGATGCCGGTCGCTCGGGCCTGTTCGAGCTGACGGTGGTGGACACCGGCGCCATCGGCCCCGGCCAGGCGCTGATGGTGCACGAGGCCGCGCGCATGCTGCGCGAAGGCGCCGAGGTGCGCGACGTGGTGAGCGTGATCGAGAACCGCCTGCGCGATGCATCGCACGTCTACCTCGTGCCCGACGAGCTGCTCTACATGTACACGCGCGCCAAGCAGAAGGGCGAGAAGAGCATCACCTGGGGCCGCTACATGATGGGTACGGCGTTCAACGTGCGCCCGCTCATCCACATGCACCGTGGTGAGACCGAAGCCATTGCCAAGGTGCGTGGTTCCGATGAAGGCATACGCCGCCTGCTCGCGCATACCGAAACCATGATCGCCGAGGAGCGGCTGGCCACGCCCGTGGTGGCGATCACCTATTCCGGTTCGCTCGACACCGTGCGCCGCATGGAGCCGGTGCAAGCGTTGATGCGAACCGCACAGGACCACGGCGTGGAAGTGCTGCTCGCGCCGATGAGCCTGACCGTGGCGTTGAACGTTGGGGCCAACGCGTTCTCCGTCGGTTACCTATCTGATTCACCCGTGCCGATTTAGTCGCGCAGGGGTTCTTATCCCAGGAGTTTTCATGTCGATTCGTACCGAGACCGCAGACGGCGTCCTCACCCTCACCTTCGACCGTCTGGACCGCAAGAACGCCATCACCGCCGCGATGTACCAGACGCTGGCGGATGCGCTGGTGGCCGCCGAGACGGATCCCGCCATCCGCGTGATCGTGCTGGCGGGCCACGAGAGCGTGTTCACGGCCGGCAACGATCTTGAAGACTTCATGAAGAACCCGCCCAAGGATGAGAACGCCCCGGTGCACCAGTTCCTCAAGGCGATCAGCACGGCGACCAAGCCGCTGATTGCTTCGGTGAGCGGTGCAGCGGTTGGTGTGGGCACGACGATGCTGCTGCATTGTGATCTCGTCTATGCCTCGGAGACGGCCAAGCTGTCGATGCCGTTCGCGCAACTAGGGCTGTGTCCGGAAGCTGCGTCGAGCCTGCTGTTGCCGCAGCTGGCCGGCTATCACCGTGCGGCGGACAAGCTGCTCTTCGGCGAGCCGTTTGACGCTACCGAGGCGCGCGAACTAGGCCTCGTCAACCGCGTGCTGCCGGCCGGCGAGCTGGATGCCTTCGTGCGCACGCAGGCGCGCAAGCTGACATTACTGCCGCCCGCGTCGTTGCGCGCCACCAAGCGGTTGATGAAGGAGGGCGCCACGCCGCAGATCGCCGCGCGCATGTCGCTGGAAGGCAAGCAGTTCGGCGAGATGCTGCGTGCGCCGGAAGCGCGTGAGGCGTTCACGGCGTTCTTCGAGAAGCGTCGACCGGACTTCTCCAAGTTCAACTGAGCAAGCTGCTTCTGCGCAAAAGAAAACCCGGCCTAGGCCGGGTTTTTTTGTTCAGCATGACGTTTCAGACCGCCGGCAACACGCGCGGCTTGCGGCTCTCGTCGGTGGCCACGTAGGTGAGGGTGGCTTCCGTGACCTTGACGGTGGCATGGCGGCCGTTGCTGCCCATGCGCTGCGCATAGACCTCCACATCCACGGTGATGGAAGTGCGGCCCGTTTTGACCACGCTCGCGTAGAAGCTCACCAGATCACCCACATACACGGGCTGCTTGAAGACGAACGAGTTGACCGCAATCGTGGCGACGCGCCCATTGGCGCGCACCACCGCCGGAATCGAACCCGCAATATCCACCTGCGACATGATCCAGCCGCCGAAAACATCGCCGTGGACGTTGGCGTCAGACGGCATGGGCATCACACGCACGGCGGGTTGCTTGTCGGCGGGCAGCGTGACGGTTTCGATGGCGGTTTGGGTATCGGACATGATGATGCGAGGCAACATTGAGGCAGGGCGGGCAGGGCCGGCGTGGGCGCACGGCGCGCCGGGGTGATCGGTGGGAGAATACACAATCCGCCCATTTATTGCACCGCACATGCGTCGCTTTCCCGCCTCTTCCGAACCGCCTCCGCCAGGCGCTGCCCGCGGCGACTGGCGCACCATCAAAAGCCTGCTGCCATACCTCCTGGCGTACAAGTGGCGCGTGGGGCTGGCGCTGTCCTTCCTGATCGCTGCCAAGGTGGCCAACCTCGGCGTGCCGATGGTCATGAAGCGGCTGATCGATTCGATGAACGTATCGCCGTCGGACCCGCGCGCGCTACTGGTCGTGCCGGTGGGCATCATCGTCGGGTACGGGCTGCTGCGGCTGTCGACGTCGTTGTTTTCCGAATTGCGCGAGATATTGTTCTCCAAGGTGACGGAGAGTTCGGTGCGCACGCTGGCGCTGCAGGTATTCCGGCATCTGCATGCGCTGTCGCTGCGCTTTCACCTGGAGCGCCAGACCGGCGGTATGAGCCGTGACATCGAGCGCGGCACGCGCGGCATTCAATCGCTGATCTCGTATTCGCTGTACAGCATCCTGCCGACGCTGGTGGAAGTGGGCCTTGTCATCACGTACTTCTTCGTGAAATACGACGTGTGGTTCGCGCTCATCACGTTCTGCGCGCTGGTGGCGTACATCGTCTTTACCGTCACGGTGACGAACTGGCGCACCAACTTTCGCCGCAAGATGAATGAGCTCGATTCGCGCGCCAACCAGAAGGCCGTCGACTCGTTGCTCAACTTCGAGACCGTCAAGTACTTCGGCAACGAAGAATACGAAGCACGCCGCTACGACGAGAACCTGCTGAAGTACCGCGCTGCCGCCATCCGCTCGCAAAACTCGCTGTCGGTCCTGAACTTCGGTCAGCAGTTCATTGTGGCCACGGCGCTGATCCTGATCCTGTATCGCGCCACCCAAGGCGTGGCGGCGGGGCATATGACGCTGGGCGATTTGGTGCTGGTCAACACGCTGATGCTGCAGATCTACATTCCGCTCAACTTCCTGGGCGTGATCTACCGCGAGCTGAAGCAAGCCGTCACCGACATGGACCGCATGTTCCACCTGCTGCAGACCAACCGAGAAGTGGCCGACAAGCCCGATGCCCCGTCGCTGACCGTGCATGCTGGTGAAGTCCGCTTCGCGCACGTCGATTTCAGCTACGAGGCCAAGCGTCAGATCCTGTTTGATGTCGATTTCACCATCCCCGCTGGCACGACCACAGCCGTGGTGGGGCAGAGCGGCTCGGGCAAGTCGACACTCGCGCGGCTGCTGTTCCGCTTCTACGACGTCAAGTCAGGCGCCATTCAAATCGACGGCCAGGATTTGCGCGACGTCACGCAGGCGAGCGTGCGCGCGGCCATCGGCATCGTTCCGCAAGACACGGTGCTCTTCAACGACAGCATCTACTACAACATCGCCTACGGCCGCCCTGATGCCACGCGCGAAGAGGTGATCGAAGCCGCCCGCGCTGCGCAGATCCACCACTTTGTCGAATCGCTGCCCGACGGCTATGACACACAGGTTGGCGAGCGCGGGCTGAAGCTCTCCGGTGGCGAGAAGCAGCGTGTGGCCATCGCGCGGACGCTGCTTAAGCGCCCGCCGATCCTCGTGTTCGATGAAGCAACATCCGCGCTGGACTCACGCACCGAGCACGCCATCCAGGAAGAGCTGATGAGCCTGGCGCAGAACCACACCACGCTGGTGATCGCGCATCGGCTGTCGACCATCGTGCGGGCGCACCAGATCCTGGTGATGGAGCACGGCCGCATCATCGAGCGCGGCACGCATGAACAACTGCTGCGCGCCGATGGGCGTTACGCGCAGATGTGGCGTATGCAGGCGCGCGAACCTGAGCGCGTTGCCGAAGAAACCGAGAACGCGGAAAACGCATAAGCAGGTTGGGGAAGAGGAAACGCGATGGAACTCAAATGGCTGGAAGACTTCATCAGCCTGGCCGAAACGCGCAGCTTTTCGCGCTCGGCCGAATTGCGGCACGTCACACAGCCGGCGTTTTCGCGCCGCATTCAATCGCTCGAGGCTTGGCTCGGCAACGAGCTGATCGATCGATCGAGCTATCCCACACGCCTCACTCCTGCAGGCGAGGTCTTCTACGAACAGGCGCTGGCGATGCTCGCGCAGGTGAGCGAAACGCGCGCGCTGATGCGCGGTCAGCGCCCGGCCAGTGCCTCGACGATTGACTTTGCGGTACCGCATACGCTGTCGCTCACGTTTTTCCCGGGCTGGCTTGCGCAGGTGGAAGAGAAAGTCGGCAAGCTGCAGTGCCGCTTGCGCGCGCTCAACGTGCACGATGCGGTGATGACGCTGGTGGAAGGTGGTTGCGATCTCGTCATGGTCTATCACCATGCGCGGCAGATGATCCAGCTCGACCCGACGCGCTACGACATGCTGGTGCTGGGCACGGAGCGGCTGTCGCCGTTTTCCAAGCCCGATGCCAGCGGCCGGCCGATCTACCGGCTGGCACCGGCCGCGCGCAAGCCGATTGCCTACCTCAGCTACACGCCCAACGCTTTTCTGGGGCGCATGGTCGACGTGCTGCTAGAGAACTCCCCGGTGGCGCCACTGCTCGACAAATGCTACGAGACCGACATGGCCGAGGCACTCAAGGTGATGGCGCTGGCTGGCCACGGCGTGGCCTTCCTGCCAGAAAGCGCGGTACGCGACGAGGTCGCCGCCGGGCGGCTGGTGCGCGCCGAAGGCAAGGGCGGTGGCACGTTATCCATCGAAATGGAAATCCGGCTCTACCGCGAGCATCCGCAGAACGGCGCCCCCGATCGGCGCCACCCGCAATCCAAGCGGAAGCGGGAGTTGATCGACACGCTGTGGAGCGCGCTGGGCGGTTAAAGGGGGGATCAGCTTTCATCATGATGGTTATGCACCATATGCATAACCCGATGTAAAAACGGCATTGGATTTCGTTCTGGGCGGTCCCTAAGCTGGCGGGCATTTTGTGGGACCGCAGTTCCCAAACCAGGGGCCTTACCAAGGTTCAAAAGAGGAAGACAGCCATGTCCAATGTCGCATCTCCGTCGACACTCCAGCATTCCATCCCGTCCTATCTGCCGGCCGACAACCTCGGTCCGTGGGGCATCTATCTGCAGCAGGTCGACCGGGTCACCCCCTACCTCGGCTCGCTCGCCCGTTGGGTTGAAACGCTCAAGCGCCCGAAGCGCGCACTGATCGTCGATGTGCCCATCCAGATGGATGACGGCCGCATTGCCCACTTCGAGGGCTATCGCGTGCAGCACAACACGTCGCGCGGCCCGGGCAAGGGTGGTGTGCGTTTCCACCAGGACGTGACGCTGTCGGAAGTGATGGCGCTGTCAGCATGGATGTCGGTGAAGAACGCGGCCGTGAACGTGCCGTACGGCGGTGCGAAGGGCGGTATCCGCGTCGACCCGCGCAAACTGTCTTCCGGTGAACTCGAACGCCTGACCCGCCGCTACACCAGCGAGATCGGCATCATCATCGGCCCGAACAAGGACATCCCGGCACCGGACGTGAACACCAACGCGCAGATCATGGCGTGGATGATGGACACGTACTCGATGAACGAAGGCGCCACCGCCACCGGCGTGGTGACCGGCAAGCCGATCGCCCTGGGCGGCAGCCTGGGCCGCCGTGAGGCGACTGGCCGTGGCGTGTTCGTGGTCGGCAGCGAAGCCGCACGCAACCTCGGCATCGACGTCAAGGGCGCACGCGTGGTGGTGCAGGGCTTCGGCAACGTGGGTAGCGTGGCTGCCAAGCTGTTCCATGACGCCGGCGCGAAGATCATCGCCGTGCAAGACCACAAGGGCATCGTGTTCAACGGCAACGGCCTGGACGTCGACGCGCTCATCACGCACGTTGACCACAACGGCAGCGTGGCCGGCTTTGCCGCCGAGACCGTCTCGCAAGACGATTTCTGGGCGCTGGACTGCGAATTCCTGATCCCGGCCGCGCTGGAAGGCCAGATCACCGCCAAGAACGCGCCCCATATCAAGGCAAAGATTGTCGTGGAAGGTGCAAACGGCCCCACGACGCCCGAGGCGGACGACATCCTGCGCGACAAGGGCATCCTGGTGTGCCCCGACGTGATTGCCAACGCCGGCGGCGTGACGGTCAGCTATTTCGAGTGGGTGCAGGATTTCTCGAGCTTCTTCTGGACCGAAGACGAGATCAACCAGCGCCTGGTACGGATCATGCAAGACGCGTTCCGCGCCATCTGGCAGGTGGCTCAGGACAACAAGGTTACTCTGCGTACGGCGGCGTTCATCATCGCCTGCACGCGGATTCTGCAGGCCCGCCAAGAGCGCGGTCTGTACCCCTGATCGGCGACGCGCTGATCAATACCGGTGCGGTGCTCCAACAGGGCGCCGCTCCGGTCTATCGCGTCGCCGCCGATCAGGCGGCCATGCGCGACGGTTGAAGAAAGCCGGTGTTCATGGGGCCAACCATAGCGTCCCGGGACACCGCACCATCAGAAGGGCGGCGGCATCGATGATGTCGTCGCCCTTCTTCTATTCTCCAGTCGGGTTCGTGTAAGCGACAGAGAGCGCACATCGGGCAGACGATTCTCCCTTTGGTTTTCCTGAGTAGTTGGCGGCTACTCGCTCAAGCGATCGCACTTGTGTGCCGATCGTGCAGAGTCGGTCGGCAAAAGGCGGCTGCGTGACGTTTCCGGTTTTCCGGAAAGACGCGACGCACGCTGTCCGATAGCTCGGAATACAGGGTTTCGGCAAGGCCGCGCCCAGGGGAAAAACGCCGTTCGATTCAACGATGTAGTGGCAACACCAATACTGTCGCCATATGTTTTTTGGTACAGTCCCGTCTTTCTCTTTCATGGTCAAAAGGAGACTTTCATGAACCTCGCCAAGCTGGCAACTGTGCTTGCTGCCGTTGGTGTCGCTGTGGGTACATTCGGCGGCGCTGCGCACGCAGAAGAGCTGACTGGTACGCTCAAGAAGATCAAAGACACCGGCACCATCACGCTGGGCGTACGCGATTCGTCGATTCCGTTCAGCTACAACGTCGGCGGTGTCCGCACGATCGGATATTCGTACGACGTGGCCACCAAGATTGCTGAGGACGTGAAGAAGCAACTCGGCCTGAAAGATCTGAAGATCAACGAGATCCCGGTCACTTCGCAGAACCGCATCACGCTGCTGCAGAACGGCACCATCGACCTGGAGTGCGGCTCGACCACGAACAACCTCGAGCGCCAGAAGCAGGCTGCCTTCACGAACACCATCTTCATCATCGGCACGCGCATCATGGTGAAGAAGGATTCGGGCATCAAGGATTGGGCTGACCTGAAGGGCAAGAACGTCGTGACCACCGCCGGCACCACGTCCGAACGCCTGCTGCGCAAGATGAACGACGAAAAGCAGCTGGGCATGAATATCATCAGCACGAAGGACCATGGCCAGTCGTTCCTGACGCTGGAATCGGGCCGCGCTGTTGCCTTCATGATGGACGACGCGCTGCTGTACGGTGAGCGCGCCAAGGCCAAGAACCCGAACGACTGGGTGGTCGTGGCCAAGCCGCAATCGCGCGAAGCCTACGGCTGCATGGTCCGCAAGGATGACAAGCCGTTCAAGGCCCTGGCCGACAAGACCATCGCCGGCATGATGAAGGACGGCACGATCAACGCTGAGTACAAGAAGTGGTTTGAGACCCCGGTTCCGCCCAAGGGCGTGAACATGGAGTTCCCGCTGTCGGACGACATGAAGGCGCTGATCAAGAACCCGAACGACAAGGCTCTTGACTGATCGGCTCCCTCAACGGGCCTGAAAGAAGCGTCATCGAAACGGAAGGAAAGACCGGTCAACAGGTCATCACCCTTCCGTTTCTTTTTAGGAGTCTGTTCCCGTCCGTAGCGATTGGCCCGACGTTGGCCTGGGAAGCATCGCCGCACACCGCGTGTGGCGCGCATCGCAAGCCAAGATCAGGACGCGCAGCAGGAGGGGGCAGGCGCAGAGGGAACCATCATGAATTACCACTGGAACTGGGGCGTCTTCTTTACGGAAGCCGCCCAGAATCAGACCTATCTCGACTGGCTGCTGTCGGGGTTGAAGACCACTGTTGTGCTCGGTCTCTCCGCCTGGATCATCGCGCTGGTCATCGGCTCCGTGCTCGGCGTGCTCCGCACCGTGCCGAACAAGTGGCTGTCGGGCTTGGCGGCGGCGTATGTGGAACTGTTCCGCAACATTCCGCTGATCGTGCAGCTCTTCATCTGGTACTTCGTCATGCCCGAACTCGTGCCGGGCGGCGACTACATCAAGCAGATGAATCCCGCCACGGCGATGTTCCTGTGCGCAATGCTGTGTCTCGGTACCTTTACCGCGGCGCGTGTGTGCGAGCAGGTGCGCTCGGGTATCAACTCGCTGCCGCGCGGCCAGCGTAACGCCGGTCTGGCCATGGGCTTCACGCTGGCACAGACGTATCGCTACGTGATGCTGCCGATGTCGTTCCGCATCATCGTGCCGCCGCTGACCTCGGAATTCCTGAACATCTTCAAGAACTCCGCCGTGGCATCGACCATCGGTTTGCTCGAGCTTGCCGCGCAGGGCCGCCAACTGGTGGACTACACCGCGCAGCCGTACGAATCGTTCATCGCCGTGACGCTGATGTACATGCTGATCAACCTGACCGTCATGGGCCTGATGCGCTGGGTGGAAGCACGTTCCCGGCTGCCTGGCTTCATCGGCGGCAAGTAATCGAGGCGAGGACACTTCATGGCTTATCACTTCGATTTTTCATCCGTCAACGCCGACAACATGCGCGTGCTCGGCGAGGGCATGGTGCTCTCGCTGGAGATCACGGGCACGGCCATTCTGGTCGGTATCGTCTGGGGCACGCTGCTGGCGATGATGCGCCTGTCGGGCATCAAGCCGCTGCAGTGGTTCGGGCAGGCGTATGTGAACCTCTTCCGCTCCATCCCGCTGGTGATGGTGCTGCTGTGGTTCTTCCTGATCGTGCCGCAGGTGTTGCAGAGGATCTTCAACCTGTCGCCCGCCACCGACATGCGCATGACGTCCGCGCTGGTCGCCTTTGCGCTGTTCGAGGCAGCGTATTACTCGGAGATCATCCGCGCCGGTATCCAGAGCGTGTCGCGCGGGCAGATGTTCGCGGCCTACGCGATGGGCATGACGTACGGCCAGGCCATGCGCCTGGTGATCCTGCCGCAGGCCTTCCGCAACATGATTCCGCTGCTGCTCACCCAGGCAATCGTCCTGTTCCAGGATACGTCGCTGGTGTATGTGAGCGCGCTGTCGGACTTCTTTACGCAGGCATACAACATTGGTGAGCGCGACGGCCGCATCGTCGAACTGCTGCTGTTTGCCGGCTTGTGCTATTTCGTGATCTGCTTCGGCGCCTCCGTGCTGGTGAAGCGACTTCAGAAGAAGGTGACCCAATGATCGAGATCAAGAACGTTTCCAAATGGTATGGCGCCTTCCAGGTGCTGACCGATTGCACCACCAGCGTGAAGAAGAGCGAGGTGGTGGTGGTGTGCGGCCCGTCGGGTTCGGGCAAGTCCACGCTCATCAAGACCGTCAACGCGCTGGAGCCGTTCCAGAAGGGCGAGATCTTCGTCGATGGCACTTCGGTGGGTGCCAAGGGCACGAACTTGCCGAAGCTGCGCTCGCGCGTGGGCATGGTGTTTCAGAACTTTGAGCTGTTTCCGCACCTGTCGATTACCGAAAACCTGACGATCGCGCAGCAGAAGGTGCTGGGCCGCTCCAAGGAAGAGGCAATGGCCAAGGGCCTGAAGTACCTGGATCGCGTGGGCCTGAAGGCGCATGCGGCCAAGTATCCCGGCCAATTGTCGGGCGGTCAGCAGCAGCGCGTGGCCATCGCCCGTGCACTGTCGATGGATCCGATCTGCATGCTGTTCGACGAGCCGACCTCCGCGCTGGACCCGGAAATGGTCAACGAAGTGCTCGACGTGATGGTGGAACTGGCCAAGGAAGGCATGACCATGATGTGTGTGACCCACGAAATGGGTTTCGCCCGCAAGGTCGCCAACCGCGTGATCTTCATGGACCAGGGCCGTATCGTTGAGGACTGCGAGAAGGAAGAGTTCTTCGGCAACATCGATGCACGTTCCGACCGCGCCAAGCAGTTCCTGTCGAAGATCCTGTCGCATTAAGCGCAGGGTTTGAGGCAAAGAAAAGCCGCTCTCGGGAGCGGCTTTTTGTTGGGCGACGATCGTGTTGTCAGGTGCAGGCTGTGTTGGCTGCGTTGGCGATCTGCACTGCCTCCGGAATCGGCACCTTGGTCGCCATAGTGGCTTGGCCCGATTCGAACATCAGCAGCTCGCCCGGCACGAACTGGGTCCAGACTTCGTTGTCGGTGAGCGGCGCGGTGGCGATCACGGCCACGCGGTCGGCGGGCGTGGTGTACTTGGCGAAATCGATCGTCATGTCGGCGTCGATCAGGTGCGCTGTTGAGAACGGCCACTGCCGCACGATGTAATACAGCCGCGTCGAGCAATGCGCGAACTGCGCCTGCCCGTTGCACAGCAGGAAGTTGAACACGCCGTAGCGGGTGATTTCCTTGGTGATGTCAGAGAGCGCGTAGAACAGCTCATTGAGCGGCGGCTGCGACCCCGGAAACCGTTTGCGCAACGACTGCATGATGTAGCAGAAGGCGAGTTCGCTATCGGTATCGCCCACAGGCTGGTACACGCCCGAGAGGAACGGCGAAAAATTTTTCAGATCACCGTTGTGGGCAAAGATCCAGTGCCGGCCCCACAGCTCGCGCATGAACGGGTGGCAGTTTTCCAGCCGCACCGTGCCCTGCGTCGCCTTGCGGATGTGCGAGATGACGTTCTTGGACTTGATCGGGTAGCGCTTGACCAGTTCCGCCACAGGCGAAGTGCCGGCCGACTGGTTGTCGATGAACAGGCGGCAGGCCTTGTCTTCGAAGAAGGCGACGCCGAAGCCGTCGGCATGGTGGTCGGTCACGCCACCGCGCGCGGCGAACCCGGTGAACGAGAACGTCACATCGGTCGGTTCGGCGCAGTTCATGCCTAGCAGCTGGCACATGGTGGGGGAAAAGTCGGATGCAATAAAATAGCCATTATCCTGCCGGCTGCCGGGGGTGCCAAGCGCCTTGCTGCCCTGGCGCCGCGCTTGGCAACTGGCCGTTGCGCACACGCCGCACGCCCACTGCATCCCGACTGCATTTTCCGGAAGCCATCCCCATGAAGCTCGACCGTACCGCCGCCCGCGCCCTCCTGCTGGAGAGCTACGCTGCTGCCGTGGGCGCGGCCGACCCGCTGAAGATCGTCGCTGAATTTCTGCCGCCTCCATCGCAACATACGGGCGGCAAGACGCTGGTGGTCGGCGCCGGCAAGGCGGCGGCGTCGATGGCGCTGGCGGTGGAGCAAGCCTACGCCGGCCGCGCGCAGATCGAAGGTCTGGTCGTCACACGCTATGCACATGGCTTGCCGACCGAGCACATCCGCGTGATCGAAGCCGGCCACCCGGTGCCCGATGAAGCCGGCGAGCAGGCGGCGCAGGAGATTCTCGATCGCGTCTCGGCCCTCACTGAGAACGATCACCTGATCGTGCTGGTCTCGGGCGGTGGTTCGAGCTTGCTGTCGCTGCCCGCTGAGGGCATCCCGATGGCGGATCTGAAGGCGGTGACGCGCGAACTCTTGCGCTGCGGCGCGCCGATCACCGATATGAACATCGTGCGCAAGCACCTGTCGCGTATTCAGGGCGGGCGGCTCGCTGCGGCATCGCGCGCGCCGGTCACGACGCTGATCGTCTCCGACGTAGCCGGCGATGACCCAAGCGCCATCGCCAGCGGCCCGACCGTGCCAGATCCGAGCACCTATGCCGATGCACTCGCCATCCTCCAACGCTGGGGCGCGCAGGTGCCGGATACCGTGCGCGCCCACCTCGAGCGCGGCGCACACGGCGAGATTGCCGAAACGCCCAAGCCCGGTGATGCCTGTTTCGCGCGCGTGACCAACCACGTTATTGCCACCGCACAGCAGAGCCTGCAAGCCGGCGCGCAGGTGTTTGCCGCGCGTGGCATTCACACGGCCATCCTCGGCGACACCGTCACCGGCGAGGCGCGCGAGGTCGCCCAGGTGTATGGCGCGCTGGCACGGCAGGTGCGCCAGCACGGCACGCCGTTTGTGGCGCCCGTAGCACTCATTTCCGGCGGGGAATGCACCGTGACAATTCCGCCCGGCCTCACTGGCGGCCGCGGCGGGCGCTGCGCGGAGTTTCTGCTTTCGCTTGGCGTCACGCTCGAAGACATGGGCAACGTCTACGCATTGGCTGCCGATACAGACGGCATCGACGGATCGGAGGACAATGCGGGCGCGCTGCTCGACCCCGCGTCTATCGCCCGTGCTGCCGCCAAGGGCGTCGCCGCCCGCGCCGCGTTGGAAGCACACGATGCCTACGGTTTCTTTGCCGCCGCCGATGACCTGATCGTCACCGGTCCGACGCGCACCAATGTCAACGACTACCGCGTCATCCTTATTCTCTGAATCTGCATTTCGCACCTGAAGGCCGCATCTCCATGACTGACACTCTCACAATCGTCCGCCCCGATGACTGGCACCTGCACCTGCGCGACGGCGACGCGCTCGCCGATGTAGTGGGCGACACCGCGCGCCAGTTCGGCCGGGCGATCATCATGCCGAACCTCAAGCCGCCGGTGACGACCACCGCCCAGGCGCGTGCCTACCGCGATCGCATCCTCGCCGCGCTGCCTGCCGGTACGCAGTTTGAGCCCTTGATGACGCTGTACCTGACCGACAACACGTCGCCCGAGGTGATCCGCGAGGCGAAAGCCAGCGGTTTCATCCACGGCGTGAAGCTGTATCCGGCCGGTGCCACCACCAACAGCGATGCCGGCGTCACTGACCTGCGCCGCTGCGCCAAGACACTCGAAGCGATGCAGGAAGTCGGCATGCCGCTGCTCGTGCACGGCGAAGTCACCGACCCGACCGTCGACATCTTCGATCGCGAAGCCGTCTTCATCGACACCGTGATGCTGCCGCTGCGCCGCGACTTCCCGGCACTGAAGGTCGTGTTCGAGCACATCACCACCAAGCACGCCGCTGAATACGTGCGCGATGCGGAAGGGCCCGTCGGTGCGACCATCACCGCGCATCACCTGCTGTACAACCGCAACGCGCTGTTCGTTGGCGGCATCCGCCCGCACTATTACTGCCTGCCGGTGCTCAAGCGCGAGACGCACCGCCTGGCGCTCGTCGCTGCGGCCACCTCGGGCCACCCGCGCTTCTTCCTGGGCACCGACAGCGCGCCGCACGCCAAGGGCGTGAAGGAACACGCCTGCGGTTGCGCTGGCTGCTACACCGCGCTGCACGCCATGGAGCTGTACGCCGAGGCCTTTGAAGACGCCAACGCGCTCGACAAGCTCGAAGGCTTTGCCAGCCTGCACGGCCCCGATTTCTACGGCCTGCCGCGCAACGCCGGCACACTCACCCTGACGCGCTCGCAATGGCAGTTGCCCGCCGAAGTGCCGTTCGGCGAGCAAACGTTGGTGCCGCTGCGTGGTGGCGAAATGCTGCGCTGGAAGTCGGTCTGAGTTGCTGATCGATGATCTCGGTGCGATCGACTGGGCTTATCCAGCGTTCGCACCACTCGCCCAGGTCGGTGGCCCGATCGCAGACGCGATTGCGTGCGGCGCCGATCTCAGGGATGCACTCAATGCGCATCCCGCCGCATGGGCGATTCGGACATTCGGCGGCCACGCCTTGCGCTTCATCCCGCAAGACGCGTTGCCTACCGGCACGGCCTACGAAGCGCACATCGCCGCAACCGGCGAAGTCCCCACGCGCGACAACCTCCATGACTTCTTCAACGCGCTGATCTGGCTGCATTGGCCTCGCGCCAAGGCGGCACTTAACGCGCGTCAGGCGCGGGCCATTATGCAGAATGGGATTGGTGCGGCGCGCGGCACCGTACGTGACGCCGCCACGCTCTTCGACGAGAACGCGCTCATCTTCCTGCACACCGACGACGCGCCCGAACGCTGCCTCACCGGTTTCGATTGGCGGGGTTTGTTTGTTGAGAGGAGGGCAGCATGGGGTGCGTCGTGCATCGTTCTGCCATTCGGCCACGCCTTGCTGGAAAAGCTGGTCGCGCCGTACAAGTCGATCACTGGGCATGCGTGGCCCGTGCGTGTGTCTGCGTTGCCGACGGATCGGGTCTCGCTCGACACCGTTCTGGCGCACACCCTGCTCAACACAGAACTCACGCCCCGAGACTTCCGCCCGCTGCCCGTCATGGGCATCCCCGGCTGGTGCGACGCGAATGAAGACGACAGCTTCTATTCAGATGCGACCGTCTTTCGCCCCGGACGGCGGCGAGCGGTGCCTGATTAGTGCTAGACTCGCGCCTCGCGAAGCGGACCAGACAACCGCTGCTTGCGCCGCCTCGTGCGAGCGCAAGGGGAGGAAAGTCCGGACTCCATAGAGCAGGGTGATGGCTAACGACCATCCACGGTGACGTGCGGAATAGGGCCACAGAGACGAGTCTTCGCCCAGGCTTCGGTCAGGGCGAAGGGTGAAACGCGGTAACCTCCACCCGGAGCAATCCCAAGTAAGCAGGCGATGAAGCGGCTCGCTGAGTCTGCGGGTAGGGAGCTTGAGCCGGCTGGCAACAGCCGGTCTAGAGGAATGGTTGTCACGCCGCAGGGTTTCGGCCATGCGGCGCACAGAATCCGGCTTATCGGTCCGCTTCGCTTCTTATTCCGATGCCGTCGGCTGCGTGGCCAAGTCCACCAGTTCCAGCGAGTGCGTGATCTCGGCCGTCTTGGCCAGCATGATCGACGCCGAGCAGTACTTCTCGTGCGACAGCTGCACCGCACGTTCCACCGTTTCCCGCTTCAGGTTGCGCCCTGTCACCGTAAAGGTGAAGTGGATGCGCGTGAAGACCTTCGGGTCGGTCTCGGCGCGGTCGGCATGCAGCTTGACGCTGCAGCCCTGCACGTCCTGGCGTCCGCGCTTGAGGATCAGCACGACGTCATAGGCGGTGCAGCCGCCGGTGCCCAACAGCACCATTTCCATCGGTCGCGGTGCGAGGTTGCGGCCACCGCCATCCGGTGCGCCATCCATTGTGACGAGATGGCCACTTCCGGTTTCAGCCAAAAAGGCCATGCCGTCCGGCCCGGTCCAGGTGACTGTGCAATCCATGTCCAATCCTTGAGCAGAGGTCGGCCAGCGCCGACGAAAAGCCACATTGTAGCTACCCCACACAGAATCCGGCTGGGAGCCCTAGGGTGATCTCCTGTTGACAGCGGCATTCGTGGAGAAAGGTGCAACCCGCGTTCTTTGCACCGGAATTGGGCGAAAATTTGAAGAAAGTCTCTAGCGGGCAACATCCTCTACGAGGCGGAATTTATCTAAGTCATTGATTATTAAAAAATCATTGTGTTTATGTGTGCGCCAACATGCATTTCATATTACGAAATGCGATTTCGTAGTGCAAATTTCCTTGCGTGTGCCCCAGAAATGGGTATAATTTGCACCATTGGATCGGCTGATGCGGTGCAACCCACCAAGTCAACGATCAGCAGGTGTCTCCTCCACCCTCCTCCTTTGGTGGATTCAAACCCAAGCTCAATAGCTTGGGTTTTTTTTCGCCTGTACAGTCGGAGCGCGCCTTTTCCCTTGTGTCAAGGGCTGCTTGCAGGGTACAATCGAAATCTTTTCCGGATTGCCCGCGGAAAAAACAGGCAGCACAAGACGATCCGTTCGTAAGCAATTGGATGCGATACGGGTCCACTCGGGCACTGACTCAAATTTTGGAAAAATCATGAAGACCTTTTCCGCAAAGCCCCATGAGGTGAAGCGCGATTGGTACGTGATTGACGCGACGGACAAGGTCCTCGGGCGTGTCGCCAGCGAAGTGGCACTCCGACTGCGCGGCAAGCACAAGCCCGAATTCACTCCGCACGTCGACACGGGCGATTTCATCATCGTCATCAACGCAGCCAAGCTGCGCGTGACGGGCGCCAAGACGACCGACAAGAAGTACTATCGCCACTCGGGCTACCCGGGCGGTATTTACGAAACGACGTTTGGCAAGATGCAGCAGCGTTTCCCGGGCCGCGCCCTGGAAAAGGCTGTGAAGGGCATGCTGCCGAAGGGTCCGCTGGGCTACGCGATGATCAAGAAGCTGAAGGTTTACGCCGAAGGCACGCATCCGCACGAAGCACAGCAGCCGAAAGCGCTGGAAATCTAAGGGGCCACATCCATGATCGGTAACTGGAACTATGGCACCGGCCGCCGCAAGAGCGCTGTGGCACGTGTCTTCATCAAGTCCGGCAAGGGCGACATCATCGTCAACGGCAAGGCCATCAACGAGTACTTCGCTCGTGAAACCTCGCTGATGATCGTGCGTCAGCCGCTGGAACTGACCAACCACGCAGCTACGTTCGACATCAAGGTCAACGTGGTTGGCGGCGGTGAAACCGGCCAAGCCGGTGCCGTGCGTCACGGCATCACCCGCGCCCTGATCGACTACGATGCAACGCTGAAGCCCGCCCTGTCGAAGGCCGGGCTGGTGACGCGCGATGCACGTGAAGTCGAGCGTAAGAAGGTTGGTCTGCGCAAGGCCCGCCGCGCCAAGCAGTTCTCGAAGCGTTAATCCGCTTCCTGCTGCTTCCGCAAAAAACCACACCCTCGGGTGTGGTTTTTTGTTTGGTGCGCGCCAATCAAGAAGTGTGATCATTTGCGCACCTCACTTACCCTTTGCAACAGCTCCGACATGTCGGAGGGACTACAATTCACATTTCGTTAGCGTTTGGCCTTTATGATGCAATCCGCTGTTTCGCCTAATCCAATTCTGATTCGCAACGCGGGTCAGGAGGCAAATGTATGAAGGCGCGTCGCTTATTGCGTCGCGCTTCCGTGCTCGCCCCGAACGTCACCGTACGTTCGCGATTGCCATGGCCAGTGACGGTTCTGCTGATTGCGGTGGTACTGGGGGTCGCCGCCGCCGCGGCGCTGTGGGCCTTCGAAGAAGGGCGCCGCCTGACGGGCCCGCACGACAGCGACCTGCGAGCGATGAATCGCGAGTTGACCGCCAAGCTGGCTGCCGTGCAGGCCGAGCGCGATAAGCTCGCCGCGTCCGCCGGCACCGTGGACGCACGCCTGGGCATGGCCGAAGGCGCGCAGGCGCAGATGGCCGAGCAACTCAAGGCGCTGGAAACCGAGAACGCGCAGTTGAAGGAGGATCTGGCCTTCTTCGACAGCCTATTGCCCGCGCCCACCAATTCCGCCGGTATCTACGTGCGCAGCTTCCGCATCGCGCCGGACGAGGCACAGCCGACGCGCCTGCGCTTCCGCGTATTGCTCATGCAAGGCGGCGGCAAGGCCTTCGCACCGGTTTCCGAGTTCGAGGGGCAACTGGCCCTCACGCTGAACGTGGTGCAGGGAGGCAAACCTGCTACGATCGATTTCCCGGGGGCGGCGGCCGGCGGGTCGGCTGCCACGGCCACCCGTGTCAAACTCACGCACTACCAGCGTCTGGAAGGTGCCGTGGACGTGCCGGCAGGCACAACGGTGAAGTCCGTGATGGTGAAGGTGTTGCAGAACGGCAAAATCAAGGCGAGCCAGAGTTTTTCCATCTGACGGGCGTAGTCCTGTCGATGATCCGTACACAGAGGAGTCGACGATGCTGTTTGGCAAAAAGAAAGGGCTGGCGATCGAAACGCTGCTGGGGGCCAGCACCAAGCTGGAGGGGGATCTACGCTTCTCCGGCGGTTTGCGGATCGACGGCGAGATCAAGGGCAACATTTACGGTGATCCCGAAAAGCCCAGCATGCTGGTGATTACCGACAGTGCACGCGTCGAAGGCGAAGTGCATGTCGGGCACCTGATCCTGAACGGCACGGTGGTTGGCCCGGTGCATGTGGCCGAGCTGCTGGAGTTGCAGCCGAAGGCGCGTATCGAGGGCAACGTGCAGTACGCCGCGCTGGAAATGCACCAAGGCGCCGTCGTCATGGGCACGCTGACGCACGCAGCACCTGGCGATGTGAAGTTGCTGCCCAATCTGAAACTAGCATCGAACCAGGACTGATCACACCGTGCGCCGGCCGTTGCTGGCGCACCGCACAATGCCCACTTGAAACGCGGGGCTTCGGCACGATTTGCAGCTTGCGCTTAAAATACAGGCAAGTTTCAGACGTTCCCACAGGAGATTTTCATGAACGCAGTCGCGCAGGCAGCCACGCCCGATGTGAACGAGGTTCCGGCTCCGCTGGTCTTTACCGACAGCGCTGCGGACAAGGTCAAGCAACTGATTGAAGAGGAAGGCAACCCGGCGTTGAAGCTGCGCGTGTTTGTGCAGGGCGGCGGGTGCTCGGGCTTCCAGTACGGTTTCACCTTTGACGAAGAGACCAACGAAGACGATACGACCATGACCAAGAATGGCGTGTCGCTGTTGATCGACTCGATGAGCTACCAGTACCTGGTGGGCGCCGAGATCGACTACAAGGAAGACATCAACGGCGCGCAATTCGTTATCAAGAACCCGAATGCCTCGACCACTTGCGGTTGCGGCTCGTCGTTCTCGGTCTGACGCGGCATCGCTGCCAAAGAAAAAGCGCACTTCGGTGCGCTTTTTTGTTGCCTGCAGATTGGGGGCTCAAGCCGGATAGATCGCGCCGAGGATGCGGCCGCCAGAAGCGCCGGTTGCGGTATGCAGATTGCCGTGGGCGCGACGCACACACTGGCGAGCGAGCCACGCAAAGGCCAATGCTTCCACCTGATGCGCGGGCACACCGAAATCGTCGGTCGGGGCGACCTGTACGCCAGGCAGTTGCTGCGCGATGCGCGCCATCAGCGCGCCGTTGCGTGCGCCACCGCCGCAGACCAGCAGCGACGTCGCCTGCGGTGCGTGAGTGCGCACGGCGTCGACGATGGTGTCTGCGGTGAGGGCCAGCAACGTGGCCTGAACGTCTTCGGGGCGAGCGGCGGTGAGCGCTTCGCCAAGGGTCTGTTGCAGCCAGGCTGGATTGAACAGATCACGGCCGGTGCTCTTGGGCGGGCGCGCGGCGAAGAACGGTTCGGCCTTCAGGCGCACGAGCAGGGCGTCGTCGATGTGCCCGGTGCGGGCCCAGGCGCCGTCGGCGTCGTAGCGGGTGCTGCGGTGAGTGTGGACCCAGTAATCCATTAACGCGTTGCCGGGGCCGCAGTCGAAGCCGAGCACGGCGTCGCGCGCATCGGAGGCTTGCGGCGGCAGCACGGTCAGGTTGGCGATGCCGCCGATGTTGCAGACCACGCGCCACGCGTCGGGCAGGCCGAACAGCGCGCGGTGCAGCGCCGGCACGAGCGGTGCGCCTTGGCCGCCGGCGGCGATGTCGCGGCTGCGGAAATCGGCGATGACGTCGATGCCGGCGCGCTCGGCCAGCACTGCGGCGTGCTGCGTCTGGCGCGTGTAACCGACGCCGTCATGCGCGCCGGGCTGATGGCGGATCGTCTGTCCATGCGCGCCGATGGCTCGCACGTCGCGCGGGGTCAGTCCCGTGGCGGCGAGCAGCTTGGCTACGCATTCGGCGTAGACGGCCGCCAGTGCGTTGGCGGCCAGCGCTTCGCGGTGGATCTCATCATGGCCGGCATGCTGCAGGTCCAGAAAACGCTGGCGCAGTTCGGCCGGAAAGGGCACGTACGCATCGGCCAGCACGGCCGGGTGCTCGCCGGAAAAGTCCGCCAGCACGCCATCGACGCCGTCCAGGCTGGTGCCGGACATCAGGCCGATATAGTGGTCACCGCCGCGATCGCTGCGGGCACGGGTGTCGTTGGGATGCTTCATGCGCGACAGCTTACCAGCGCGAGGGCGGGCCGGATGGGCGCATCACGGTAAAATCACGGGATCGCGTAGGCACATGTGCCTAGATCCGCGCATGCCGTAGTTTCCCGATTGTCTCTGTTCGCGCCGCCATTGGGCGATGCGAACCTTTTCTCTTTTGCCATGACCGTTTCTGACGCTTCCGCCGCACCCGCTTCCGACAACGCTACGCCGGGCAAACCGAAATATCCGGTGACGCCGGAGGTGCTCCACGCGATGGAAGTCTCGCTGCGCGGCTGCGACGAACTCCTAGTGGCGGCCGACTGGGAGCAGAAGCTCGCCAGGAGCGCCGCGACCGGCGTGCCGCTGCGTATCAAGCTGGGTCTGGACCCGACCGCGCCCGATATCCACATCGGCCACACCGTGGTGCTTAACAAGATGCGCCAATTGCAGGATCTGGGGCACCAGGTGATCTTCCTGATCGGCGATTTCACCTCGACCATCGGTGATCCGTCTGGCCGCAACTCGACGCGTCCGCCGCTCACGCGCGAGCAGATCGAAGCCAACGCGCAGACCTACTACCGCCAGGCCAGCATGGTGCTGGACCCGAGCAAGACCGAGATCCGCTACAACAGCGAATGGTGCGACCCGCTGGGCGCGCGCGGCATGATCCAGCTGGCTTCGCGCTACACCGTGGCCCGCATGATGGAGCGCGATGATTTCACCAAGCGCTTCAAGGCTGGCGTGCCGATCTCGGTGCACGAATTCCTCTACCCGCTGATGCAGGGCTACGACTCGGTCGCGCTCAAGTCCGACCTGGAACTGGGCGGCACGGATCAGAAATTCAACTTGCTGGTCGGCCGCGAACTGCAGAAGGAATACGGCCAGGAGCCGCAGTGCATCTTGACGATGCCGCTGCTGGTCGGCCTGGACGGCGTGGAGAAGATGTCCAAGTCCAAGGGCAACTACGTCGGCATCAGCGAGGCGCCGAACGAGATGTTCGGCAAGCTGATGAGCATTTCCGACGACCTGATGTGGACGTACTACACGCTGCTGTCGTTCCGCCCGCTGGCCGAGATCGACCTGATGAAGGAAGAGATCGCACTGGGCCGCAACCCACGCGATTGCAAGGTGCTGCTGGCGCAGGAGATCGTCGCGCGCTTCCACAGCCAGGCTGATGCCGAGCGCGCGCTGGAAGACTTCAACCATCGCGCGCGTGGTGGTGTGCCGGACGATATTCCCCAGATTGAGCTGTCCGGCGCGCCGCTGGGCATCGCGCAACTGCTCAAGCAGGCCGGCCTGTGCCCGTCCACGTCTGAGGCCAACCGCAACATCGAGCAGGGCGGCGTGAAGATCGACGGCGCCGTCATCAGCGACAAGGCTTTGAAGATCGAGGCCGGCACGTTCGTCATGCAGGTCGGCAAGCGTCGCTTTGCGCGCGTGGTGCTGTCGTGATTGGGTTGATCCAGCGTGTGTCTGAAGCGGCCGTGCGGGTGGATGGCCGCGTGGTCGGCGAGATCGGCCCGGGGTTGCTGGCGCTCGTGTGCGCAGAGCGCGGTGACACCCCGGCCGAGGCCGACCGCCTGCTGGAAAAGCTGCTGAACTACCGCGTGTTCTCCGATGCGCAGGGCAAGATGAACCTGCCGGTGCGCAATATCGACGGCAACGGGCAGGCAGGCGGTTTGCTTGTCGTCTCGCAGTTCACGCTGGCGGCCGATACCAAGTCCGGCACGCGGCCGAGCTTCACGCCGGCAGCCGCGCCGGAAGACGGCGGCCGCCTGTATGAGCACTTCGTGGCCCGTGCGCGGGCACAGCACCCCATCGTCGCCACCGGCGAGTTCGGCGCCGACATGAAGGTGTCGCTCGTCAACGATGGCCCGGTCACGTTCTGGCTGCAGGTGGCGCCGCAAGCGGTGCGCACGGTGGCGCCAGAGACCGCCAAATCTGTCTGACTCGTTCGGGACCTTGAGATGCCACGTGCCGCCGCCATCCCCATGCCGATGCTGCAGATCACCCACATTGTGCTCGTCCGCCATGGCGAGACCGATTGGAACCGCGAGCGCCGCCTGCAAGGCCAGCTCGACGTGCCGCTGAACATGCAAGGGCTGGAGCAGGCCGCGCAACTGGGTAAGGCGCTCGCGGGTGAGCGGTTCGATGCGGTGTACGCAAGCGATCTGTCGCGCGCCAAGCAGACGGCGCAGGCGTTGGCCGATCAGGTGGGTGCCACCGTGCGCGACGATGCCGGCCTGCGCGAGCGCCACTATGGCCAATTCGAAGGCCTGACCTATGCCGAGGTCGCCGAGCAGCGCCCCGCCGAATTCGATGCGTGGCAGAACCGCGTGCCCGAGTTCGCCCCGCCCGGCGGCGAGACGCTTACTGAATTCCACGAGCGCGCGGTGGAAACCGCCCTGCGCCTGATCCGCCGCCACCCCGGCGAGCGCATCGCGCTGGTGAGCCACGGTGGCGTGCTCGATTGCCTGTACCGCCACGCCAACGCCATGACGCTCACCGAGCCGCGTCAGCATGAGCTGCGCAACGCGAGCATCAACCGGCTTTCATCCGATGGTCATCAACTGACCGTGCTGCAGTGGGGCGATGTCGCGCACCTGGATTTGCTGGTGCTCGACGAAGTGGACCGCCGCGTTCCCTGAAACGCGCTACACCTTCAGCCGGAACGGCGTGAAGTCGGTATCGCGGTCGTAGTAGTCCTCGTTCTCGGCGCGCTTGAGGAAGGCGACGACGCGGTAGGTGAGCGGCGTCGCCACGATCTCCCAGCCGGTCTTGAGGATGTATTGCGCGATGGCCACGCGCAGCACCTGTTCGTGCGGCCAGATACCGTAGAAGGCGATCACGTAGAACAGCGACGAATCCACCGCCTCGCCTACCACCGTGGACCCGACGATGCGTGTCCATAGCCATTTCCCTTCCGTATAGATCTTCATCTTCGCCAGCGTGTAGCTGTTGGCGAAGCTGCCGCACCAGAACGCGATGAGCGACCCGACGACGATGCGCGGGGTGTTGCCGAACACGTCGTTCAGGCTCTTCTGGTAGTCGGCCATGAAGGGCGCCACCGGCAGCGCCAGCACCACCAGCGACATGAACGACGCAAAGATCAGCGCGGCAAAGCCGGCCCACACCACGCGGCGGTCGCGGCCGTAGCCGTACACCTCGGTGAGGATGTCGCCGAAGATGTACGAGATCGGGAAGAACAGCACGCCCGCGCCAAATGTGACCGGCCCGATGATCGGTAGCGTGATCTGTGCCGCCTTGGCTGCGCCGATCAGGTTCGAGCACAGCAGCACCGTCACAAAGGCTGCCATGACGAAGTCGTAGTAGCGGAAGTTGCGCTGAGGACTTGGGGTGGTCATGGCAGGAGTTAGGCGGAGTGTTAGTTGTTGCCGTCCCAGAGGTCGCCCTTGGGGGCGCCCAGCCCGAAGTGCTGGTACGCCGAAGCCGTGGCCATACGCCCGCGCGGCGTGCGCTGCAGATAGCCCTGCTGGATCAGGTACGGTTCGAGCACGTCTTCAATCGTGTCGCGCTCTTCGCCGATGGCGGCGGCCAGGTTGTCGATGCCAACCGGCCCGCCGTTGAACTTGTGCAGGATCGCTTCGAGCAGCTTGCGGTCCATCAGGTCAAAGCCGACCGCATCGACGTCGAGCATCGCCAGCGCAGCGTCAGCCACTTTGCGCGTGATGACGCCGTCGGCCTTCACCTCGGCGTAATCGCGCACGCGACGCAGCAGGCGGTTGGCAATGCGGGGCGTGCCGCGCGAGCGCTTGGCGATTTCCAGTGCGCCGTCTTCGGCAATCTTGGCGTTGAGCAGGCCGGCCGAGCGCGTGACGATCTTCGCTAGCTCGGCGGGGGTATAGAACTCCAGCCGCGCCACGATGCCGAAGCGATCCCGCAGCGGGTTGGTCAGCATGCCGGCGCGCGTGGTGGCGCCCACCAGCGTGAACGGCTGCAGATCGAGCTTGACCGAGCGCGCCGCCGGGCCCTCGCCGATCATGATGTCGATCTGGTAGTCCTCGAGCGCCGGATACAGGATTTCCTCCACCACGGGCGAGAGCCGGTGGATCTCGTCGATGAAGAGGACGTCGTTGGCTTCGAGGTTGGTGAGCAGCGCGGCCAGATCGCCGGGGCGCTCCAGCACGGGGCCGGAGGTCTGGCGCAGGTTGACGCCCATCTCACGCGCAATGATGTGCGCCAGCGTCGTCTTGCCCAGGCCCGGCGGGCCGAACAGCAGCACGTGGTCCAGCGCCTCGCTGCGATTTTTGGCGGCCGTCATGAAGATGTCGAGCTGGCCGCGCACCTTTTCCTGGCCGACGTATTCGTCGAGCAGCTTGGGGCGCAGCGCGCGCTCGAAGGCCTCCTCGTTGGGGGAGGCGGGGGACGCTGAGATGATGCGCTCAGCGGAGACGGCCTTGGCGGCGAGCTTGTCGGTTTCGATCATGAGGGGCAGACGGCGCGGGCGGAGGGTACAAAGGCGCGCGAACGGGCCATTTTACCGCCTCGCCATCGCCCGGGCTTCAGCCTTTTGAGAGTGCCTTGAGCGCCAGCTTGATGCCTTCCGACACGCCCGTGCCGGCCGGCACCTGTTTGATGGCGAGCGCGGCTTCCTTGTCGGAATACCCTAGCGCCAGCAAGGCGTTGAGTACATCCACCGCGTCGTCCGAGACAGCAGGGCCGCCCGGGACTGCACCCAGGTCGGCGCCAAGCTTGCCCTTGAGTTCGAGCAGCAGGCGCTCGGCCGTTTTCTTGCCGATGCCCGGGATGCGCGTGAGCCGCCCGGCTTCCTGCAGCGTGACGGCTTGCGCGAGTTCGGCGACCGACATGCCCGACAGCACCGCCAGCGCGATGCGCGCGCCGATGCCGGAGATCTTGATGAGCTGGCGGAAGGTTTCGCGTTCGGCGGGGGTGCCGAAGCCATAGAGCAGGTGCGCATCCTCACGCACGATCTGCTGGATGAGCAGCACGATTGGCGCGCCGGTGGCGGGCAGATTGTAGAACGTGCTCATCGGCACGTCGATCTCGTAGCCGACGCCGTGGCAATCGACCAGCAGGTGCGGCGGGTTCTTTTCGATCAGCGTCCCGGCAATGCGTCCGATCATGGGTGGTGTTCCTCCAAAACGGCAGGCAGTGTAGCCGATGCCGGGCGTGCCTCAGCGCTTGAAGGTTGACACCGCTTGTCGCCCGACGGCGGGGTCGTCGGTAAAGAAGCCGTCAACACCGGCGCGCAGGAAGGCCTGGATCTCCGTGATCGAGCCGTTGACGTTGCGCGTGTTGTCCGCGCCGCTGCGCAGCGACGGCGGCAGGAAGGTGTTCTCGGGGCGGAAGGTGTAGGGGTGGACCACCAGCCCGGCGTTGTGCGCGTTGCGGATCAGGTCGGTTGGGTCGGTGAGCTTGCCGTTGGGGTCCAGGCTCATGATGCTGTTCTTGTCCGGCCCCACGCCGTTGGCATAGGCAGCGATGTCGCGCATGCCTTGGCTGGTCATCATGTCGCCGAAGGTGCGCGTGTCCTTGGCGACGACGAAGTCGTACGGCTGCCTGCTCGACGTGCCCATCAGTTGCACGAGCTTCCAGTTGGGCTGGCTGCTGCCGATCTTGTTGCGGATGGCCTTGAGGTTGGCGACTTCGAACGACTGGATATAGACCGTCGTGCGGCTGGCGGTGAAAGCATCGCGGCGTAGGCCGTCGATCAGCTTGTCTTCCAGCGGCAAGCCGATCGACTGGAAATACGTCGGGTGCTTGGTCTCCGGATAGATGCCGATGTTGCGGCCGAGCTTGGCGGATTGGTCGCGCGCCAACGCAATGATCTCGTCGAGGGTGGGGATGTCGAACTGGTCGTTGTAGGCGGTGTTGTTCGGGCGGATGCTGGGGATGCGCTCACGTGCGCGCAGCGTTTTCAGTTCACCGAGCGTGAAGTCTTCGGTGAACCAGCCGGTGATGCTCTGGCCGTCGATCGTCTTGGTGGTCTTGCGGCCGGCAAAGCCCGGTACGTCGACCACATTGGTGGTGCCGGAGATTTCGTTTTCGTGGCGCGCAACCAGCACGCCGTCTTTGGTGGAGACGAGGTCCGGCTCGATGATGTCGGCGCCGTCGTCGATGGCCTTCTGGTACGAGGCGAGCGTGTGCTCGGGCCGCAATGCCGGTGCACCGCGGTGGCCGATCACCTGCACGGTGGCGATGGGTGTGGTGTTGCCGCCGCCATTGTCGCCGCCGTGGTTGTATTCCGTGCGGCAGGCAGACAGCGCGGTGATCGCACTGAGGGTCAGCAGGCTGGGTAGGGCGAGACGGCGCAGCATCGAGGGCTCCCGTAGACGAATACCCCGCATGGTAGTCGCCGCGCGGCGGTGGAGCCACCCGCCGTCTTTGGGAATCCTGTCAGCCGACCAGGCGCCCGCGCCGCACGCGCAAGCCCTTTTGCGCAAGCTGCGGCGCCAGTCCGGCCATGGCGGCGAGCGTCTCGCCGCCATGCGCATGGCAGATCGCCACGCCCAGCGCGTCGGACGCATCCGCGCCGGGTTTGCCTTCGAGATTGAGCAGGCGCACCACCATCTCCTGCACCTGGTCCTTGTTGGCGCGGCCGTAGCCGACCACGGCCTGCTTGAGCTGCAGCGCGGTGTACTCGAACACCGGCAGGTTGCCGCTCATCAACCCGCAGATCACCGCGCCGCGTGCCTGGCCCAGCAGCAGCGTCGATTGCGGGTTGACGTTGACGAACACCTTTTCGATGGAAGCGCAGTCGGGCCGGTACGTGCTCACCAGTTCGGAGACGCCGTCGTACAGCGTCTTCAGGCGGCTGGGCAGGTCGGCATTGCCGTTGCTCTTGATCGTGCCCGAGGCCACATAGACGAGCTTGTGGCCGTGCCGTTCGAGCACGCCGAAACCCGTGGTGCGAAGGCCGGGGTCGATGCCGAGGATGCGCATGAAGGAAAGTGGGCAGAAATGAAAACGGGGCAAGGCGACAGTTTACGCCTTGCCCCGTTGGCCTGTCGTGCAGGCGGTGTTGCTTAGTGGCGGAAGTGGCGGGTGCCCGTGAAGATCATCGCCACGTTGCGCTCATCGGCGGCGGCGATCACTTCGTCATCACGCACCGAGCCGCCCGGCTGGATCACGCACGAGGCGCCGGCATCGACCACCACGTCCAGACCGTCGCGGAACGGGAAGAACGCATCCGACGCCACGGCCGAACCGGCCAGCGTCAGGCCCGCGTTCTGTGCCTTGATGCTGGCAATGCGTGCCGAATCCACACGGCTCATCTGGCCAGCGCCCACGCCCAGCGTCATGCCGCCGCCGCAGAACACGATGGCGTTCGACTTGACGAACTTGGCGACGCGCCAGGCGAACATCAGGTCGTCCATTTCCTTCGGGGTCGGGTGGCGCTTGGTGACCACGCGCAGCTCGCTCGGCTGCACGTTCTTGGCGTCCGGGCTCTGCACCAGCAGGCCGCCGCCGACGCGCTTGAAGTCGTACGCGTTCACGCCGTTGCCGAGAGGAATCTCCAGCACGCGCACGTTCTGCTTGGCCGCGAACACCGCACGCGCGCCTTCCGAGAAGCCCGGGGCGATCAGCACTTCCACGAACTGCTTGGCGACGACGTGTGCAGCGGCTTCATCCAGCGGCACGTTGAAGGCGATGATGCCGCCGAAGGCCGACGTCGAATCGGTCTTGAACGCCTTTTCGTATGCTTCCTGCGCGGTGCCGCCGATGGCCACGCCGCACGGGTTGGCGTGCTTGATGATGACGCACGCCGCGCCCTTGGCCGGGTCGAACGACTTCACGCATTCCCACGCGGCATCGGCATCCGCGATGTTGTTGTACGACAGCTCCTTGCCCTGCAGCTGCTTGTAGTTGGCGAGCGCGCCGTTCACGGCATTGAGGTCGCGGTAGAAAGCGGCGGACTGGTGCGGGTTCTCGCCGTAGCGCATTTCCTGCACCTTGTCGAAGGCGAGGTTCAGCGTTTGCGGGTAGGCGCTGCGCGTGCTGTGCGACTTGTCGGCGCCCAGGCTGGTCAGGTAGTTGGTGATGGCGCCGTCGTACTGCGCGGTGTGCGCGAACACCTTCTTGGCCAGCATGAAGTTGGTTTCGTAGCCGACGGTGTTGTTGTTGGCCTGCATCTCGGCCAGCACGGTGGCGTAGTCAGCCGGGTCAACGATGACCGTCACGTCGCGATGGTTCTTGGCGGCCGAGCGCAGCATGGTCGGGCCGCCGATGTCGATGTTCTCGATGGCGTCGGCCAGCGTGCATTCGTCCTTGGCGACGGTCTGCTGGAACGGGTACAGGTTCACCACCAGCAGGTCGATGGTCGGGATGCTGTGTTCAGCCAGCGCGGCCATGTGCTCGGGCAGGTCGCGGCGGGCCAGGATGCCGCCGTGCACCTTCGGGTGCAGCGTCTTGACGCGGCCGTCGAGCATTTCCGGAAAGCCGGTGTAGTCCGCCACTTCCGTCACGGGCAGGCCGGACTCAGCGAGCAGCTTGGCGGTGCCGCCGGTGGAAAGGAGCTTGACGCCGCGCGCGTGCAGGGCACGGGCAAAGTCGACGATGCCGGTCTTGTCGGAAACGGAAAGCAGGGCTTGCTGGATCATGGTGGAAATACCGGTGGGCCGGTGAGCGGATGTGGCGCTGGGGTTGATACCCCTGGCGCCGTCAGAAAGAGAAATCGGTCGGTGGGCTCAGAGCAATCCGTGCTGCTGCAACTTCTTGCGCAGCGTGTTGCGGTTGATGCCGAGGTAATCGGCCGCCTGCGACTGGTTGTTGGAGGCCCATGCCATCACGGTTTCCAACAGCGGCCGTTCAACGGCCTGCAGCACCATGTCATAGACGTTGGACGGGTTTTCGCCATCCAGGTCGCGGTAATACGTATCCAGGCTGTCGCGGATGCAGCGTTCGATCGGGTTGCGGCTCATGCGGCAAGCAGTTCCTTGTTGTTGTCGTTGTTGCCCGTCGTGGGGTGGTCGCCACCGCTGGCCTGGTCTTCGTAGACCAAGCGGTCGGACAGCGCACGCTGCTCATCGAAGAACGCGTTGACCGCCGCCAACTGGGCTGCGGTGTCTTCGATGGTGTTCATGCGGTGGCGGAACAGGTTGGCCCCCGCCAACCCGCGCGTGTACCAGGCGATGTGCTTGCGTGCGGTGCGCACGCCGGTGTATTCGCCGTAGAACGCGTAGTGCTCTTCCAGGTGCGTGTTCATGATGCCGCGAATTTCTTCCACTTCCGGCGCCGGCAGCAGGGTGCCGGTCTGCAGGAAGTGTTCGATCTCGCGGAACAGCCACGGGCGCCCCTGCGCCGCGCGGCCGATCATGATGGCGTCCGCGCCGGTCACAGCCAGCACGTGGCGGGCCTTGGCCGGCGTGGTGATATCGCCGTTGGCCACCACCGGAATGTGCACCGATGCCTTGACTGCGGCGATGGTGTCGTACTCCGCCTCGCCGTGGTACAGGTCCGCACGGGTGCGGCCGTGCACGGTCAGCATGCTGATGCCCGCGTCCTGCGCGATGCGCGCCACGCTGAGTGCGTTGCGGTGTTCGCGGTCCCATCCGGTGCGGATCTTGAGCGTGACCGGCACGCGATCGCCCACCGCACCCACTACCGCCTCGACGATGCGCTGAACCAGCGGCTCGTTCTGCAGCAGGGCGGAGCCGGCAGCCACGTTGCACACCTTCTTGGCTGGGCAGCCCATGTTGATGTCGATGATCTGCGCGCCACGGTCGACGTTGTAGCGCGCGGCCTCGGCCATCATCATGGGTTCGGCGCCAGCAATCTGCACGGAGATCGGCTCGACCTCGCCAGTGTGGTTGGCGCGCCGCATGGTCTTCTCGCTTTTCCAGAGCTGCGCGTTGGACGCGACCATCTCCGACACCGCATAGCCCGCGCCCAGCCGCTTGCAAAGCTGGCGGAACGGGCGGTCCGTCACACCCGCCATGGGGGCGACGAACAGGTTGTTGCGAAGGGTATGCGGTCCGATCTGCAAGGCTGGCGTAGAAGAAGCGGCTGGAAGAAACGAAAAAACACCCCTTCCGCCCAAATCTGACAACAGAGTGGCGGAGCGACGGGGAGTGAAAAATGCGAGGACGGGATTTTACCGCCAAACCGCCGGATTGCCTAAATGTTGTGCACAAACTATGCGGCGGTGCGGTCGGCGGGCGGGTACTTGACGTGGCTGGCGTTATTGGAAGCGCTGTAGGCCGTAGGGGCTGGCCTCGATGAAGGGCGTGCGCTCGCTGACAAGATCGGCGATCAGTTGCGCCGTGCCAGGCGCGCCCGTCATGCCTAGGTGGCCGTGGCCGAACGCGAAGAATACGTTGCGGTAACGCTCGGAGCGGTCGATCACGGGCAGGCTATCGGGAATCGACGGCCGATGGCCCATCCACTGGCTGTCGTCCGCAAAGGCGAGGCCGGGGAAGAGTTGCTGACCTTGTTGCATGAGGATGCGCGCACGGCGGTAGTCTGGCGAGGCATCCAGGCCACCGATTTCCACGGTCCCGGCAATGCGCAGGCCGAATTCCATGGGTGTGGCGATGAATTTGCGTTCGCAGTCCATGATCGGCCGTGAGGGCTGCACGGTGGGCGTGCGCAACGTGGCGTGATAGCCGCGCTCCGTGTCGAGCGGGATGCGTACGCCGGTGAGCTTCGCGCCGACCCGCATCGACCAAGCGCCCGCGGTGATGACCAGCTTCGATACGGGTAGCGTGCCGCAATCGGTGTGCAGGCGCGTCGGGCCGCCGGCGTCACTGCGGCCGAATTCGACATCCAGCACTTTGCACCGCAGGAACGTGCCGCCTGCCGCCACAAAGTTACCCGCCAGCGTCTTGACCAGTCGCTCAGGGTTGACCGTGAAACCGTTGTCCGGGAGCAGCAGGCCAGATTGGATGTCGGCAGCCAGCGCGGGCTCGAGTTCGCGCACTTCACCGGCGCTCAGGGCTTGTGAGCGCACGCCTGTCGCATCGCGAATCGACTGCGCCAGCACATCGCCCGACGAGCGCGTCAGCGTGCGCCAGACATACAGGTGGCCGGTCTGGCGGATCAGGCTGTCGTATTGCGCGGCATCGAGCAGGCTGCGATAGCCGGGGAACGTTGCGCCAAAGAGGTCCGCCAGCGGCTGCGCGGTCGCGCGGGCCTGCGCTTCATTGCCGGCGAGCACCCATTGCAACAGCCAAGGCAGCGCGCGCGGCAGGTAGGGCCAGCGCACCGTCAACGGACCCATCGGGTCGGCCAGCCATTTCGGCACCTGTTTCAGCATGCCGGGCAGCGCCATCGGCACGACGGACGCCACGCTCAGGCAGCCGGCGTTGCCGAACGAGCAGCCTTCACCGATGCCGGCCTGATCCAGCAGCGTGACCTGATGGCCCTCGCGCTGGAGTTGCAGCGCACACGCTGTGCCGACAACGCCGGCACCCACCACGGTGATTTGCACGGGCTAGCCCCGCTGCCCGAACATCATCTGCCGCGCCAGCCCGTGCTTGAGCGGCGGCAAGCATTCCAGCAGCGTGAGCGCCGCGCCGCGCAGGTGGCCGAATGTGCGACCGGGCACGGCAAACGCGCGCGGCAGCAAGTCGGTCAGGCCGATGGTCACGGCGCGGTCGAACGCGCGTTCGCGAGCAAAGCGGGCTAGCGCGGCCGGCGTTGCCCCATCACGCAGCGCGCGCGCCATCTCGAATGCATCGCGCAGGCCGAGGTTGAAGCCCTGGCCTGCCACTGGGTGGATCGTCTGTGCGGCATTGCCGATGGCCGCGACACGCCGATCCACGGGAATGCGCTGCGCATGCAGCCCGAGCGCGAACGTGTGGCGCGGGCTGGCGTGCGTGAAGCGGCCCATGCGGTCGCCAAAGGCGGCGCTCAGTTCTGCGAGGAAGGTGTCGTCGGGCAGCGCAGCGCGGCGGCGAGCCTCGTCGGGCGAGCAGCACCAGACCAGCGCGTAGCCCGGGCCTTGTGCGTCATCCTGCGGCAACAATGCGAGCGGGCCTTCGGGCGTGAAGCGCTCCCATGCCCAACCCTCCAGCGGTGCACTGCAGCGCACGTGCGCGACGATGGCGGTCTGGCCGTAATCGCGGCGGCGCGCGTGGGCGAGGCTGCCGGCCTGCTTGCGCGCATCGTCGAACAAGCCGCCTTCGGCCTGGATGACGACTTCGGTTTCGATGGCGAGCGGGTGACGCCCCTCATGTCTCTCACCTTGGAGTGCCCGCACGCGGGCCGGGGCGATGGTGCCATCGGCGCGCGGCAGTTGCTCGACACGCTCGACCGGCGTGTGGTCGTAGCGGGTGAGGCGATTCGGGCGACGCTGCATCTGCGTGGCCAGCGCGGCATTGAGCGCTGCGCTCAGGTCGCCGTACTGCACGACATGGCCGAGCGCGGGCACGTCGTAATCCTCGCGGCGGATATGCGCTTGCCCGAAGTGGCCGCGCTGCGAGACATGGATATGCGTGATGGGCGTGGCGCGCGAGGGCCAGCCGCCAATCTCCTGCAGCAGCACGCGCGAGCCGTGCGACAGCGCCAACGCACGCGGGTCGCGCGCGGCGGCCTCGGCATCGCGCGCATCGAACAGGGCGATGCGCCAGTCGGTATCACGCAGCAGCCAGTTGGCCAGCGCCAGCCCCACCGGCCCCGCGCCGACGATCGCGACGTCGAAGTCCGCCCGCGTGACACCTGTGGCAGTCGTGTCCGTCATTGCCGGCCTCGCATCACCGCTTCGATTTCATCGACGGCAACGGGCACGTCGCGCGTGATCAGCTCGCAGCCATCGGGCGTGACGATGGCGTCGTCTTCAATGCGGATGCCGATGTGCCAGTATTGTTCCGGCACGCCCGGCGCTGGGCGCACGTAGATGCCCGGCTCCACAGTCAGCACCATGCCGGCCTCCAGCGGGCGCCACGGGCGTTCGCCATCAGCGGGGGCGGCGCCGGGTGTGCGGTATTCGCCCACGTCATGCACATCCATGCCGAGCCAGTGGCCGGTGCGGTGCATGTAGAACTGGCGGTACTGGCCGCCGGCGATCACGTCATCGAGCGTGCCGACGGTGTTGGCGTCGAGCAGGCCGGTGTCGAGCATGCCTTGCGCCAGCACGCGCGTGGCGGCGTCGTGCGGCACGTTGTAGGGCACGCCGGGGCGCGTTTCGGCAATAGCCGCTTCCTGCGCGGCGACCACGAGTTCGTACAGTTCGCGTTGCGGCCCGGAGAAGCGGCCGTTGACGGGGAACGTGCGGGTGATGTCCGATGCGTAGCCGTCGAGCTCGCAGCCGGCGTCGATCAGGCAGAGATCGCCGTCGCGCAGTTCGGCATTGCCGGCGCGGTAGTGCAGCACGCACGCATTCGGGCCGGTGGCGACGATGGAGTTGTAAGCGACGCTCTGCGCGCCGTGGCGGCGGAATTCGTAGAGCAGTTCGGCTTCGAGGTGGTATTCGCGCAGACCGGCGCGCGAGGTCTGCATGGCGCGCACGTGCGCCCCGGCGGAGATGCGCGCAGCGCGGCGCATGATGTCGAGCTCGCCCGGGTCTTTGAACAAGCGCAGTTCGTCGAGGATGGCGCGCACATCCAGCGCTTGGTGCGGCGACGACACCCCGGCGCGGCCCTGCATGCGCACAGCATCGAGCCAGCGGCGCATGCGGCGGTCGAACGTGCCGCTCTCGGCCAGCGGATAGGCCACGGCAGCCGCGTTGGCGAGCAGCTTGGGCAGCGCCGCGTCAATCTCTTCCACCGCATGCGCCTCATCCAGGCCAAAAGCCTCCTTGGCGGCTTCGGGGCCAAAGCGGAAGCCGTCCCAGATCTCGCGTTCTTCGTGCTTGGAGCGGCAGAACAACACGCTGCGGGTTTGCGATTCGGGGCCATTGCCAGCCGGCACGACGATGGCGAGCACCGCTTCGGGCTCGGTAAAGCCGGTCAGGTAGTAGAAATAGCTGTCGTGGCGATAGGGGTAGTCGCTGTCGCGGTTGCGCATCGCTTCGGGCGCAGTCGGCACGATGGCCACGCCGCCACCCGCTGCGCGCAGCCATTGCGCGACGCGCTCGCGGCGCTGGCGATAGGTCTGGAGGAAAGCGAGTTCGGTGGCGGACATGGCGTGTTTTCCAGCGGCAAAAAGGATGCGTCGATTGTAACGCCGCCCTGTGGGGTCATCTGGGCCATCTGGGGGCATCTCAATTGCAAAGAAAATTGTGACGCGCCGGGCAGTCGTCTAAAGTCTCGGCCCGGCGCGGTCGATAAATCGTTGTGTCGCTTCCTTATGTTGCGACATCCGCCTGCATTGAAATGGCCGCATTGGCTCGCTCTGCTCAGAAGGAATCCCGATGCTCGCCAGCAGCTATAACCCGCTTCTCGTTCTCCTGTCGCTATTCGTGGCCATCCTGGCGTCGTATACCGCGCTGGACATGGCGGGACGGGTGGGCACCGCACGCGGCCGCGCCGCACTGTGGTGGCTGGTTGGCGGGGCATCGGCCATGGGACTGGGCATCTGGTCGATGCATTTTGTCGGCATGCTGGCCTTCAGCCTGCCGATTCCGCTCGGCTATGACGTAGGCATCACGCTGGCGTCCTTGGCCATTGCGATTGCTGCGTCGGCGTTTGCGCTGTGGCTGGTCAGCCAGCGCGAACTGCCGTGGCCACGGTTGGCGAGCGGTGCGCTGCTGATGGGCGCCGGCGTGGCCGGCATGCACTACACGGGCATGGCCGCGCTGCGCATGACGCCGGGTATCCATTACGACCCCGCAATGTTTGCGCTGTCCGTGCTGGTTGCCATATTGGCGTCGGGTACGGCGCTGTGGATTGCCTTCCGCCTGCGTCGTCAGTCGCACCGCGTGCGTGCGCTACGCGCGGGCTCTGCCGTGGTGATGGGCGTGGCCATCGTCGGCATGCACTACACAGGCATGGAAGCCGCGGCGTTTCCCTTGGGCAGTGTGTGCAGCGCGGCGCGCACCGGCGTGAGTGCTGAATGGCTGGCCTTGGTGATCGTCATCGTCACGCTGGCCGTGCTGGCGATCGCGCTCATCATTTCCGTGCTCGACATGCGGATGGAGGCGCGTACCACGGTGCTGGCGAATTCGTTGGCCGAGGCGAACGAGGAGCTGGCCTATCTAGCGTTGCACGACAACCTCACCAAGCTCTCCAATCGCCTGCTGCTGGACGACCGCCTGAACCAGGCCATCCGCACCGCAGACCGCGAGAAGCGTCGCTTCGCGTTGATGTTCATGGACCTCGATGGCTTCAAGGCCGTGAACGATGCGTATGGCCACCACGTCGGCGATCTGCTGTTGATCGATGTGGCGCAGCGCATCGTCAGCCGCGTGCGCCAGCAGGACACCGTGGCGCGTGTCGGTGGTGATGAGTTTGTCGTGCTCGCGCAGGTGGACGATCCGCAAGACGCCGGCAGCCTGGCCGATGCGTTGCTGGAGGCGGTACGCGAGCCGTTTATGGCGGGCGGGCATGAGTTGCGTGTGTCTACCAGCGTTGGCGTTGCGATCTATCCGGGCGATGGCGCTAACCAACACGATCTGCTCACCAATGCCGACGCGGCCATGTACCACGCCAAGGGCCTGGGCCGGAACGCCTACTGCTTCTTCGAGCCCTCGATGAACACGAACGTGCACAGGCAATTGCAGCTTGTGCAGGACCTGCGCCTGGCGCTGGAGCGCAATGAACTCGTGCTCTACTACCAGCCGAAGTTCCACGCGCCCGACGGCCCCATCACCGGCGTGGAGGCGCTGGTGCGCTGGCAACATCCGGTGCGCGGTCTGGTGCCGGCCCACGAGTTCATCCCCTTGGCTGAAAAAACCGGCCTGATTGTGTCGCTCGGCGCCTGGGTGCTGGACGAAGCGTGCCGCCAGATGGCGCAGTGGCGCCGCGAGGGACACACCACGTGGACGATCGCCGTGAATCTGTCCGCGCTGCAGTTCAGCCACGCCGCGCTGATCGACACCGTACGTGATGCACTGGCCCGCCATGCGCTCGATCCGCACAGCCTGGTGCTGGAGATCACGGAATCCACCGCCATGCGCGATGCCGATGCGAGCCTGCACATCCTCCAGCAGCTGGATGCGATGGGCGTGCGCATTTCGATCGACGATTTCGGCACGGGTTATTCCAGCCTGCTGTACCTCAAGCGCTTGCCAGCCAGCGAGCTGAAGATCGATCGAGGCTTCGTGCGCGACCTAGCGCATGACACGGAAGATGCGGCCATCGTCTCGGCCATCGTGGCGCTGGGGCAGACGCTGAACCTGCGCATCGTCGCCGAGGGCGTCGAGACCGCTGAGCAGCAGGCGTTTCTGACGCGGCTCGGTTGCGATTCGCTGCAGGGCTATCTGCTGGGCCGCCCGATGACTGCGGAATCGCTGAGCGCTGTAACGGCGTAACGGCGTAACGGCGTAAAGGACTCAGCGCGAGCGTACTTCGGCGTCGAGTGCGGCCAGTTGGGCTGGCGTGCCGACGTTCTCCCAGCGGCCGTCAAAGCGCTCGCCCGTGGCGCGGCCCTCGGCGATGGCCTGGTGGTATAGCGGCGTCATGGCCATCCGCGTGCCGGGCGCGATGCCGGCAAACAGGCGTGTGTCGTACAGGCCGATGTTGCCGAACGTGAGGCGCTCGGTGCCGTCGGCGCGGAGCATGCAGCCGTCATCCAGGGCGAAATCGCCGCGCAGGTGGTACGGCGGATTGGGCACCATCACCAGATGCATGCCCGGCGTGGTCTGCGCAGCCAATGCCGGTGCGCGTTCGCACAGCGCAGCGTAGTCGTAGTCGCAAAACACATCACCGCTAACGGCGATGAACACGCTGTGGCCTTCACCGGCGCGCAGCAGCGGCATCGCCTGGACAATGCCGCCAGCCGTCTCCAGCGCTTCGCCTTCGGGTGAATACGCGAGGCGCACGCCCCAGGCGCTGCCATCGCCGAGCGCGGTTTCGATCTGCGCACCGAGCCATGCATGGTTGATGACGATGTCGCGCACGCCGGCAGCGGCCAGGCGTTCGATCTGCCACACGATGAGCGGTTTGCCGCCAACGTTGAGCAGCGGTTTGGGTGTGTGGTCGGTCAGCGGGCGCATGCGGTCACCGCGCCCGGCGGCGAAGATCATCGCCCGCATTGTGGAACGCAGCGTCGAATTCAAGCCATCACCTTCATGAGAATCAACAGCACGGCCATGCCGCCGACGATGGTCCACATCGCGCTCTTGGTCACCCGTGCGATGACGATGGCGATCACGCCGGCAATCAGGCGCGGGTTGTCGGCTGACACCGCCAGGGCGCCGTCGCGCATCAGCAAGTCGGGCGCGATCAGCGCAGTCAGCATCGCGGCCGGCACGTAGGGCAGGGCGCTGCGGAACCACGTTGGCAGATTCATGCGCCCTTCCAGCGCGATGAACGACAGGCGGATCAAGTACGTCGCCGCTCCGGAAATCAGCAGCACACCGAAAAGGATGAGCGCTTTCATGCCGCAGCCTCCGTCTTCGGCCGGGTCAGCCATCGCTCGACAATTGCACCGATGGCAATGCCGACGCACGCTGCGCTCATTAGCCCAAGCTTGTGCGGCCAGCCCGTCCATGCCACCGCCAGTGCAGCACCGGTGAGCGCAGCGGCCAGTTGGGCACGCGTGCGCAACGACGGTACGACGATGGCGATGAACGTGAGCGGCAGGAAGAAATCAAGCGGCCACGTGGTCGGCACCTGCGCGCCTAGCACCACGCCGATGAGGGTCGATGCCTGCCAGCTCGACCACAGCGCCACGCCAGCGCCGAGGAAGTACCAGTGGCGATAAGCGGCTTCGTCGCTGCCCGAGTTTGCGTTGGAATGGGCGGCCACTACGCGGCGATTCATGGCGGCGAACGCTTCGTCCGTCAGCAGATAGGCAATCAGCCATTTCCAGCGGCGCGGCAGATGCGCCAGTGCCGGGGCGATGCTGGCGGAGTACAGCGCATGCCGTAGGTTCACCATCGACACCGTGGCCGCAATGATCAGCGAGGGTGCGCCGCCGGCCCACAGTTGCACCAGGATCATCTGCGAGGCGCCGCCGAACACGATGGCGCTCATCGCCACGGCCAGCCACGCGGGCATGCCCGCCGATGTCGCCAGCACCCCGTAGATCAGCCCAAACGGCACCACGCCCAGCAGCATGGGCGCGAGCGCCAGCGCGCCAGCGCGGAATTCAGTCGCGCGGGGGGATGGCATCAGAACGTGTAGCCGATCTGCTGGGCGCGGTCTTCGAGCTGATCGAGCAGTCGGGCCAGCGGCGCCAGCGCGTTGTAGCGGCTGCACACGCGACGCAGGTACGCGATGAAGCGCGGGGTGTCTTCCACGTAGCCGGTCTTGCCGTCGCGGTAGCACAGGCGCGCAAAGATGCCGGCCACCTTCAGGTGACGCTGCGCGCCCATCCATTCGAGCGCGCGGTAGAACTCGCCGAAGTCTTCATCGACCGGCAGGCCGGCTTTGCGCGCGGCTTCCCAGTAGCGCACGGCCCAGTCCAACTCCTGCTCTTCGTCCCACGAGAGGAAGGCGTCACGCAGCAACGAGGCGGCGTCATAGGTGATCGGGCCATACACGGCATCCTGGAAGTCCAGCACGCCCGGCTGCGACGGATCGGCCGCGTTGATCATCAGGTTGCGCGGCATGTAATCGCGATGCACGTACACGCGCGGCTGGGCCAGGGCGCTGTCGACCAGCAGCTTAAAGACCTTGTCGAGCGATTCGCGCTGCGTGGTATCCAGCGGACGCTGCAGGTGGCGGTCGACATACCAGTCTGGGAATAGCGACAGCTCGCGGCGCAGCAGCGCTTCGTCGTACGGCGGCAGTTCGCCTTCGCGCGAGGCCAGTTGCCAGCGCACCAGGGTATGGATGGCCGGGCGGAACAGCGTATTGGCGTAGGCGAGGTCGAAATCGTGCTCGCGCATCGATTGCAGGTAGGTTTGCGGGCCTAGGTCAGTCAGCAGCAGGAAGCCCTGCGCGAGGTCTTGCTCCAGCACTTTCGGCGCGTGCACGCCAGCGCCGTTCAGAAGGCCGGCCACGTGGACGAAGGGGCGACAGTCTTCCTGCGGCGGCGGAGCATCCATGACGATCAGCGTGCCGGGTTGGCCATCGACGGCGCCTTCCACGCGGAAATAGCGGCGGAAGCTGGCATCGGCCGAGGCCGGCTGCAAGGTATCGATGCGCAGGCCGTGGGCGGCGGGCAATGTGCCGAGCCAGTCGCGCAGGGGTTGGAGGCGCGCGTCGTTTGCGCCGGTGGCGCCAGGGGTCGAAGCCATGCTGAGGGAACGCTGGAATGGAGCTGGAAGGAAGCCCCGTATAATACCCGACCGAGTTTCGCCGCGAGTGCCCGCAAGCCCTGCCAGGGCCGTGCCCGGCGGCGGAATACCGACGATGATGTGCCCGTGCGCGCCTGTGCGCACGCAGCCCAGTTCCCCGATCTGCATGACCGAACCGAACCGAGCCAGGAAACCCCGGCAGCGCCCTGCTGTGATCGTGCCCGAGCAGGCGAGCCCCAACCGCCGCAGCACGCTGGCATTGCGCCCGCTGGTGTTTGCGCTGGCCGGTGTCTGGACGGCAACGTCGAGCGCGCAAAGCCAAGGGATCGCCCAGCCGGCGGCTTCAGTGGCGACGCCCGCTTCGTCCGTGACGGCACTGGCCACCTCCGGCCCCACCACGCCGGGCGGCAGCCCGCTGGTGCTCAAGATGGCCGAGCCGGTCCAGCGCCCCGACAACTCAGTCCCGTCGTTTGCCGCCGCCGACACCATGGACGGCCGCACCAACGAAGATGTCCACCTGCGCGGCAATGGCGAGTTGCGCCGCAATGGCACCGTCATCAAGGGCGATAGGCTGGATTACAACCAGGACACCGACGTTGCCACCGCCACCGGCAACGTGCGGCTGTTCAAGGGCGGCACGCTGGTCACCGGGCCGGACGCCAAGCTCAAGGTCACCGCCAACGAAGGCACCATGAGCACGCCGTCCTACGAATTCCACACGACAGGCGGCCACGGCACCGCCGAGCGCATCGATTTCATCGACAAGGACAACAGCCGCATCACGCGCGGCACGTACACCACGTGTTCGCCCGACAACGTGGATTGGTACTTCAGCGCGAGCCGCATCGATATCGACAGCGATCGCCAGGTCGGCTCCGGCCGCAATGGCGTGCTGCATTTCATGGGCGTGCCCGTGTTCGCGACGCCGGTGATGGATTTCCCGCTCAACGACGACCGGCGCAGCGGCATCCTCCCGCCGGTGTTCGGCTACAACAGCCGCAGCGGCGCAGACGTTACGCTGCCGTACTACTTCAACATCGCACCGAATCGAGATCTGACGCTGTACCCCCGTTTGCTGACCACACGTGGCCTGCAGCTGGGCGCGGAGTACCGCTATCTCGGTGCGTCATACGGCGGTGTCCTGCGCGGCGAGTTCCTCCCCGATGACCGCGAGGCCGACCGCAACCGCTGGTCGTTCGCCGTGCAGCACACCCAACGCTTGGCGCCGGGTCTGAACGCGTACGTCAACTACAACAAGGTCTCCGACAGCACGTATCCGGACGACCTCGGCCGCAGCATCGTCCAGGCCACGCAGCGCCAGTACGTGCAAGAGGGCGGCGTCACGTATTCGATTGGCGACTGGGTTGCGCTGGCGCGCGTGCAGAAGTTTCAGACGCTGTCGACGGCCACCACGCCGCTGTCGCCACCGTATGAACGTGAGCCGCAGCTGAATCTGACTTACAACCGGTATGACGTCGGCGGCTTCGACATCAATTTCCAGACCGACTACACGCGCTTCTCCATTCCGGTGGACAACGTCGTCCAGGGCGAGCGTCTGTTCATGCAGCCGACGATCAGCTATCCGATCATCCGCCCCGGCTGGTTTGTCACGCCGAAGTTCATCCTGAACGCCACGTCCTATCGACTGGATCGCCCGGCTGGCGATACGCAGCAGTCGCAGATCAACCGCACGCTGCCGACGTTCTCGCTCGATTCCGGCATGACGTTCGAGCGCGATGCGGCGGCGGTCTCCAAGCTGTTTGGCGTGAGCTACATCCAGACGCTGGAGCCGCGCCTGTTCTACGTGTACACGCCGTACCGCGACCAGTCGCAGATTCCGCTGTTCGACACCGCGCAGTCGGACTACAACCTCGGCCAGATCTTTACCGAGAACCCGTACACCGGTTACGACCGCATTGCCGACAACAACAAGCTGACGGCGGGCGTGACCACGCGCTTTATTGAGGCGGAATCGGGCATTGAGCGTTTGCGCGCCACGATTGCCCAACGTATCGACTTCGAAGGCCAGCGCGTGACGCTGGCCGGTGCCGCGCCGACGTCGGTGCGCCGCTATTCGGACTTGCTGGGCGCGACCACGATCCAGATGTTCCGTGGCATCTTTTTCGATACGAACCTTCAGTACAATCAGGACATCGACCGCCTCATGCGCTCGACCGTGGCGCTGAGCTGGAAGCCGGAAGCCAACAAGGTGATCAACCTGGGTTACCGCTACTACCGGCAAGATGCCAACACCGGTCAACTGCCGCTGGAGCAGGCCGATATCTCGGCGCAGTGGCCGATCACGCGGCGCCTGTATGGCCTGGGCCGCATCGGTTACGACATGGATGCGAAGAAGCCTTCAGACATGCTGCTGGGCCTCGAGTACGTCGCTGACTGCTGGGTTGGCCGACTCGCGGTGCAGCGCTACAGCAACGCGGTTTCGGGCTATACGACGCACATCTTTGCCCAGATCGAATTCAAGGGCCTGTCGAAGGTGGGGAACAATCCGATCGACGTGATTCGTCTGAACGTGCCCGGCTATCAGCCGGTGACCGCGCAGCCGATTACGCCGTCCGTGCTGGATCAATATGAATAACGACATCATGGCTTTCCAATCGACCGCTTCTGCCACGCGCGTGGCATCTTCGGGCCGTCTGCCTATGCGTAAGGCGACTGCGACCGGCATGCTGGTGGCACTGATGGCGGGCGCCATGCTGTCGCCTGCCGTCCTGGCGCAGCAGGCGCAACCGGCCAAGAAGGGCGCCGTGCGCGGCATCTTTGCCAATCCGAGCTCGTCGCCCAGCCAGCCGCTGCTGCAAGGCACACTGCCCGGGCCGACGGTGGCCGGCACACCGCGCAGCCAACTCGTTGACGAAGTGGTGGCCGTGGTCAATACCGACGTCATCACCCGCCGCGAGCTGCTCAATCGGGCGGATCTGGTGGAGCGCACCTTCCAGGCACAGAATCGCCCGCTGCCCCCGCGCGCCGATATGCTCGGCGAGGTGCTGGAGCAACTGATCCTGGAGCGCGTGCAGGCGCAAACCGCCAAGGAAAGCGGCATCCGCGTGTCGGACGCCGATGTGGATCGCGCGGTGGAAACCGTGGCCCAACGCAACAACCTGACGGTGCCGCAGCTCAAGGGCAAGCTGAAGGAGTCGGGCATGGCGTACGACAAGTACCGTGAGGACCTGCGCCAGGAAATCCTGATGGCGCGCCTGCGCGAACGCGACGTCGACTCCAAGGTCCAGGTGTACGACGGCGAGATCGACAACTTCCTGGCGCAGCAGGGCGGAGGTGCCGCTGCTGCTGGCGAGCAGCAATACAACGTCGCGCAGATCCTCGTGCCGGTGGCCGAGGGGGCGACAGCCGAGCAAAAGGCTGCGGCCCGCAGCAAGGCCGAGGCGCTGCTCAAGCAAGCGCAGGGCGGCGCCGATTTTGCCAAGCTGGCGCGCGAGAATTCCGCTGCGCAGGATGCCGCGCAAGGTGGTGAACTGGGCCTGCGCCCCATCGGCCGTCTGCCGGCCGTGTTTGCCAACGCGGTGATCGACATGAAGGCCGGTCAGGTGGGCAGCGAGGTGATCGAAAGCCCTGCGGGCTACCACGTGATCAAGTTGCTGGAGAAGCGCGCGCCGAGCACGGCCATCGCCACTAAGGTGCAGCAGACGCAGGTGCGCCACATCCTGATCAAGACCGGCGCGACCATGTCGGCCGACGACGCGCGCCGCCAACTGGCCGGTCTGCGTGATCGCATCGTGCATGGGTACGATTTTGGTGATGCGGCACGTCGCTACTCGCAGGATGGTTCGGCGAGCGCGGGCGGCGAGCTGGGCTGGGTATCGCCGGGCCAACTGGTGCCGGAGTTTGAGCAGGCGATGAACCAGCTCAAGCCGGGCGATGTCTCGCAGCCGGTGCAGAGCCAGTTTGGCGTGCACCTGATCCAGGTGGAAGGCCGCCGCGAGGCCGAGGTGCCGGTGGACCGCCAGCGCGACTATGCGCGCTCGGTGATCCGCGAGCAGAAGGTGCAGGCGGCGTACGAAGACTGGCTGCGTGAGCTGCGTGACAGCGCCCACGTGGAATACCGCGTCAACCGTCAGCAGTAAGCGACGGCATTGCGCAATCGCACACGGCCGCCTGCGGGCGGCCGTGGTGTTTCTAGAATGACATCGACTCCTTTGCAGACAAGCGTCGCATGCTGAACATTGCCATCACCACCGGCGAGCCCGCCGGCATCGGCCCCGACATCACCGTGGCAGCTCTGCTGCACCTCGCGCGGCAGGCGTCGCGCTATGCCGACGTGCAGTGGCATGTGATCGGCAATGCCGCCTTGCTGCAGGAGCGTGCCCAGGCGATCGGACAGGGCGATTTCTGGCGTGCTGTGTCGACGGCGCTGACCATCGTCGATCGGCCGCTGGGGGCGCCCGTGCGTGCGGGGTTGCTCGATGCCGCCAACGGGCGCTATGTGCTGGATGTGCTCGATGCCGCCATCGACGGCTGCCTGTTGGACACGGCCGACCGTTACGACGCGATGGTCACCGCGCCTGTGCAGAAGAGCACCATCAACGACGCTGGCGTGCCGTTTACCGGTCACACCGAATACCTCGCCGAGCGCAGCCGCACCCCGCGTGTGGTGATGATGCTGGCCGGCCCGCAGCCCGCGCACAACAACGCCATGCTGCGTGTGGCACTGGCAACCACGCATCTGCCGTTGCGTGAGGTGCCGGACGCGATTACGCCGGAGGTGCTCGACGAGACGCTCGACATCGTGCAGCAGGAACTGCGGGCGCGATTTGGGGTGAACGCGCCGCGCATCTTCGTGACGGGGTTGAACCCGCACGCCGGCGAGTCGGGCCACCTCGGCCGCGAAGAGATTGAAGTGATCGAGCCGGCCATTGCCCGTGCGCTGGAGCGTGGCATCAACGCGCGGGGCCCGTATCCGGCGGATACGCTGTTCCAACCGCGCCTGCTGGCGGAGGCGGATTGCGTGCTGGCGATGTATCACGATCAAGGCCTGGCGCCGCTCAAGTACGGCACCTTCGGCCATGGTGTGAACATCACGCTGGGCTTGCCGTTCGTGCGCACCTCGGTTGACCACGGCACGGCGCTGCCTCTGGCGGGCACGGGACGCGCGGAGTTCGGCAGCATGATCGAGGCCATCGACACGGCCATCGCCATGGCGCGCCAGACGGCCCGCGCACATTCCTGATTTCTGTTTTCCCCTTTTTGACTGCGAGTTTCGCGATGGCACGATCTACGACCGGCGTTCACCAGGGGCACCAGGCCCGCAAACGCTTCGGCCAGAACTTTCTGGTGGATGACGGTGTGATCCACGCCATCGTGGCCGCCATCGATCCGCAGCCGGACGATGTCTTGGTCGAGATCGGCCCTGGCCTGGGCGCGCTCACCGTGCCGCTGATGGAGCGTGTGCGCACGCTGCAGGTGGTCGAGCTGGATCGCGATCTCGTGGCCCGCCTGCAGAAGCGCTTTGGCGATCGGCTGATCGTCCATGCGGGGGATGCGCTGGCGTTCGACTTTGGTTCGCTGCACCAAGCGGGACGGCCGCTGCGCATTGTCGGCAACCTGCCGTACAACATTTCCAGCCCGCTGTTGTTTCACCTGGCTGCCTTTGCCGACCGCGTGCGCGATCAGCACTTCATGCTGCAGAAGGAGGTGGTCGACCGCATGGTGGCCGCGCCGGGCAGCAAGGCGTTCAGCCGGCTCTCGGTGATGCTGCAGGTGCGGTATTACATGGAACAGGTGCTGGATGTACCGCCGGGCTCGTTCAACCCGCCGCCCAAGGTGGATTCGGCCGTGGTGCGGATGATTCCGTGGCCGGCGGACAAATCGCCCTATGCGCCGGTGGACATGCGCGCGCTGGGCATGGTGGTGACGATGGCGTTCTCGCAGCGGCGCAAGGTGCTGCGCAACACGCTGGGTGCGCTGCGTGATGTGATCGATTTCGAGGCGCTCGGCTTTGACCTAGGCCGTCGCGCAGAAGAAGTGCCGGTGGAAGACTTCGTGGCGGTAGCGAACGCGCTGCCAGCAAATCGCATTGCCGGCAGCGTGTCAGACCTTAGCGAAGATTGACGAGCAGGATGCCCGAGAGCACCAGCGCGGCGGCCAGTGCAAAGCGCAGGCCGACCGGCTCGTGCAGCAACAGCACGCCAAAGGCCACACCAAACAGCGGCGTCAGGAACGAGAACACCGACAGCCGCGACGCCAGGTAACGGCGCAGCAGCCAGAACCACGCCAGGTAGCTCGCAAATGCAATCAGCACGGACTGGTACGCGAGGCTCGCCAGTGCGGTTGGCGTCAGGTTGGCTGTGAAGACCTGGCCGGTGCCGAGCGCCATCACCATCAGCAACACGGCCGAGACTGCCAACTGATACAGCAGCGTCTTGGCCGCTGGCGCATTCGACAGCTTGCTCGCCCGCACGACGATGGTCGTGGCGCCCCATAGCGCGCCCGCAACCACGCCCAGTGCGTCTCCCACCGACGTCGATGGGCTCGCAGCCGGGCGCAGGATGCCGTCGGCAAACGCGAGCACGATCCCCGCAAAGGCCACCGCAATGCCGAGCCACTGGCGCGGCCGCAGGTGTTCGCCCGGCACAAAGACGTGCAGGCCGAGCGCGGTGAACACGGGTGCGGTGTACACGAACACCGCCATGCGCGAGGCCGTCGTGTAGCCCAGGCCAATGAAGATGCAGAGGAACTCGACGCCGAACAGCAAGCCCGCGACCAGCCCGCCCGGCAGCGTGCCATCGCGCACCGACAGGCACGTACCGCGCCACAGCGCAAACGCCAGCACCAGCAGCGAGGCGATCGTCGAGCGTACGCCGGCCTGCATGATCAGCCCCACATCATGGGCGGCGATCTTGATGGCGACCTGCTGGAAGCCCCACGACATGCACAGCACCAGCATCAGCCCGATGGCGATGCTGTCCAGCGGCCGGCGGACCGCGTCAGTGGCGGTTGCCATCGGGCATCGAGCGCGCCTGGATCAACTCGATCTTGTAGCCGTCCGGGTCTTCCACAAAGGCGATGATGGTGCTGCCGCCCTTCACGGGACCGGCTTCGCGGGTGACCTTGCCTCCTGCGTTGCGGATCTGGTCGCAGGCCTGCGCGGCGTTGTCGACTTCAATGGCGAGGTGGCCGAACGCGGTGCCGAGTTCGTACTCGCTCACGCCATAGTTGTAGGTCAACTCGATGACGGTGTTGCCGGCTTCGGGGCCGTAGCCGACGAAGGCCAGCGAGTACTTGTATTCGGGGTTGTCGCTGGTGCGCAGCAGTTGCATGCCGAGCACCTGGGTGTAGAAATCGATCGAGCGCTGCAGGTCGCCGACGCGCAGCATGGTGTGGAGCATTCGCATGGGGGTTCCTTCTTGGGGACTGCGGGAAGGCAACATTGTAGGAGCGGATGCTCAAACGTGCAGGAGCCTAGCTCTCGACCTGTCGGCGCAATTGTTCGATATCCACACGCTGCAGATAGCGCGTGATGTTCTGCCAGATGGCGTGGAAGCCGTAGCCGCCATGTTGCAACTCCTCCAGTGCCTGCTCTTTCGTCCAGCCCTGGTACACCACGCGGTACAGCGCCGATACCAGCCCCGTGCGGTCCGCGCCGTGCTGGCAGTGGATCAGCACCGGGCCTTCGTGGTCGAGCGTGCGCAGGGCCTTGAGCGCGGCCACCATGTCGGTGTCGCGGATGTTCCACGTATTGATCGGAATGCGCTGCAGCGTGATGCCGCTGCCAGCCAGGATCTCGCTGTCCGAATGAAACGCGCGAAAGCTGATGACCTTGCGGATGCCGAGCTTCTGCAACTGCGGGACGTCGTCTTTCGAGAGCTGCGCGCTGCGGTAGAGCGAAGGCGTGATGCGGTGCAGGTTGTTGACGGGCGATTCCGGTACGTTCTGCGCCCATTGCAAGGGGCGGATGGCGGGTGCGGGCGCTGACGCCGCGCCGCCGGAGGACAGCGCGCCAGCTAACAGGAAGACGGCAGTGGCAACAGCAAGAATGCGCATGGCGATCGGTGGAGTGCGGTCGTCGATCAGCGTGCCGCAATGCGTGCACGCGAGAAGAAGAACAGGGCGAAGGCGGCGGCGCTCATCGTCCAATAGTCGGTCGGGGCAAAGGCGATCCAGTGGATGTGCCACGGCACGTAAGCGGGGGTGAACTTCGCGATGCCGTACGCGGGGTTCAGCACGAACCACAGAAAATCCTCCACCAGCCAGAAGAGCATGATGCAGGCGATGATGCGTGCCTCGATGCGCCACGACCATTGGCCATTGAAGACCGCCGGCAGGTGGAAGAACAGCGCCACGAAGGGGAACACCCAGGCGTGGTATCCCGTCATCGGGCGGCCGCCCCAGAAGAGGTCCAGCAGCCAGTGTTTTTCAATGCGCCAGGTGGGCAGATTGGCGGCCCAGCCGGCGCTGCCCTCGATCTGGATTTCGACATTGGCGAAGAAGAACCCGAGCAGTACCACCCAGGCCACCAGCGCCAGTGTGCGGCGCTGCGGAACGAAGGCGGCGGTGCTCATGCGGCGTCAGCTTGTGCAGTGAGCCCGAGCACGCGGTCGAGCACGAACTGCCCGGCATGCGGACGACCCAGCGGGCCGATCTTGCGCCGCATGGTGGTCAGGCGATCGGGCTCCCGGAGCAGCGCGTGAATGCGGAACTCCAACGCCGCATCATCGATGGCCTTGAGCGCGACGCCCTGCTCGAGCAGGAAATCGGCATTGCGTTCTTCCTGGCCGGGGATGGGCGAGTTGACGATCATCGGCAACTGCATCGCCAGGCATTCGGAGGTGGTCAGCCCGCCGGGCTTGGTGATGACGAGGTCGGCGCAAGCCATCAGGCGCTCCACCTGTTGCGTGAAACCTTGCGGGAAGAGCCGCCCCGGATGGCGTTGCGCGACGCGCTGAAGTGCCTCCAGCATCGTCTTGTTCTTGCCGGCCAGCGCCACGAGCTGAAAGTCGCCGTCCATCGCCAGCAAGCGCTCGGCCAGCGCATCGAGGCCACCCAGGCCGGCACCGCCCGACATCATCAAGAACGTCTTGCGCTGCGGATCGAGACCGAACTCCGCCGCACACGTGACGCGATCGAGCGGCTTGCCGAAGGCCGGCATGATGGGAATGCCGCTAACGTGCACGGCGTCTGCGGCCAAGCCGCGTTCGCGCATGCGCCAGGCGATTTCTTCGTTGGCGGCAAAGTAGCCGCGCATATTCGGCACGATCCACATGCTGTGCAGATCAAAGTCCGTCACCTGCACCCAGACCGGCATGTCGAGGTGTCCCTTGCGCAGCTCGCGCGAGAGCAGCTCCGCCGGCAGGAAATGCGTGCAGATGATGGCATCCGGACGCTGGCGCTTGATCTCGGCCAGCAGGGCGCGGCAACTGAGTCGCTCCACGGCGCGACGCAGCTTTTGCGACAGCGCGCTGGGCGCGGCCTCGTCCGTCTTTTGATAGAGATAGCCCCACAGCGCCGGCTGGCTGCTGACCAGCTTGATATAGAAATCGGTGTACAGCTTGCGAAAGCCGGTCGACACGAAGTCCATCACATCGAGGTGCGTGGCTTCGATGCCGGCGGGGTGCGCATTGGCATAAGCGCGGATGGCCTCGGCGGCCCGCATGTGGCCGGCGCCAGCGCTGACGCTCAGGAGCAGAATCTTTTTCATGGTGGTGGCAGGAGCCCGGCTTCATGATGCCGGGGTGCCGTATTCTCCACCAACTCCGCTGTGCTGCGGAATGCGTCTTCCGGCTAGGCCGTCAACCGACCCTAACGTCGCGCGATGGGCGGAAGGTCGATCCGCGTGTCGGCGTCGCAGCCCAGGAATTGCCACTGGCTCGGTTTGAAGCGCGCATCGGGGCCATCGGGTTCTGGCTTGGCGAATTCGGCCTCGATGTCGTAGGGAATCGAAGGCACATGGAAACTGGCGATCTCCCCACGTTTGCAAGCGACGGATGCGGGCTGACCGTCGCGGGTCAATTTCCCGTGCTTGTTGTATGCGAACAGTGGACCGATGCTCTGGTCCTCGCTCAAGACGAGTTTTGCTCTGCCGGACACATCCATCGCATCCGTGGTGACCCCAGCGACGCGCACCGGACGGGGAAACCGTACAGCGCGCAGCCCCCGTAATGCGAGGGGCATGTCTTTCTCGCCATTGTCGAACGGGTCGTAGCGGTGGATCTGGCTGCCAGCCGGAACGACCAGCTCGCCGTACTGAAAGTCGCGATCGAGGATGAAATCTGCTCGCGCGGCTTGGTTCGCGGATTTTTCTCTGATGTCGAGCGTAGTACTGTGCATCTGGTAAGCCACGAGACCCGCCCAAAGATCTGCTACGGCCAGGAAGACCGCCAGCCCCCACATCCATCGCCGCGCTTTCCGAGAGAGCGGAGGTTGCTTCGTGCGCCACCTTGCCACGACGACGCAGGCCATTGGAATCGTACCGAACACGCCGATGAGCGGCACGATGAAGAGAACGAAGAACGCCAGCAGGGACAGCGTAGGAGCGAAGATCATGAACGACGGTGCGGCGCGGTCAGCCGTGCGCAGCGCAGGTGGCTCAGGGGGCGAACCCCTTAGAACGCCGGCAAATATTCCGGCGGATGCGAGCGCAGTTGCTCGCGCGCTTCGCGAAACTCGGGGAAGATCGATTCGACCGTATCCCAGAAGCGCGGGCTGTGGTTCATCTCTTTGAGATGCGCCAGTTCGTGGGCGACGACGTAATCAATCAAGCTCAGCGGAAAATGCACGAGGCGCCAATTCAGGCGGATCTTGCCGTCAGCGGTGCAGCTTCCCCAGCGCGTGGCGGCGGAAGACAACGCATACGCGCTATGTCGCACGCCCAGCCGCTCGGCGTACACCTCCAGTCGCTCGCCGAACAGGCGCCGCGCTTGCGTCTGCAGCCAGCCTTGTACGCGGTCCTTGATCTGCTGTTCGGTGGTGGAAGGCGGCAGGCCCAGGTGCAGCATGCATGCGTCCGCGTCAAACATCAGCGCGCCGATGGGCGACTCCAGTTTCAGCGTGACCGTCTTCCCCAAGAACGGCAGCGTGGCGCCGTCCTCCCACGCCATGGGCGGGAGCATGCGGCGCGCAGCATTGGTGCGCCATTCGGCCAGCTTGGCGAAGATCCACTTCTGCTTTTCGGCGATGGCGTGTTCGATCTCGCTGAGCGTGACCCAGCGCGGTGCCGTGATGGACAACCCGCGATCGTCGATGACAAAGCCGATGGTGCGTCGCGATGAGCGCTTGAGGTTGTAGACCAAGGCGCGCTCGCCCAATGTCAGGCGGCGCTGGTTGGGCCCAAGCGGTGAGGCGGGATCAGAAGCAGGCGGTGTGAGAAGCGGGGATTGCGGCTGCGGTTCGACTTCCGGCGCGAGCAGCGGCAACTCAAGCTGAACGCTGTCGGCGGTGGTGGGCGAAGTCGGGGGGCGCAGCAGTTTCATGCGTGCTCGCGGTAGCTATCGGCGTCGATTCTACGCATTTCTGCTTCGATCCAGGCTTCCACTTCGCGGTTGAGCTCGTCGCTGGTTTTGCCGGCGGTCGAGATGGCCGGGCCGACCGACAGGGTGATCAGGCCCGGATACTTCAGGAACGAATTCCGCGGCCATACGCGCCCGGAGTTGTGTGCAATGGGGATGACCCACGCGCCGGTATCCACGGCAAAGCGCGCACCGCCGCTCTTGTAGCGCGGCTTCGGGTCGCCCGAGCGCGTGCGGGTGCCTTCCGGGAACATGATCACCCAGGCGCCATCGGCCAGGCGCTCCTTGCCCTGGCGGGCGACCGAGGCGAAGGCGTTGGCGCCGTCCTTGCGGTTGATATGCACCATCTTGAGCATGCCCAGCGCCCAGCCGAAGAACGGCACGTATAGCAGTTCGCGCTTGAACACATAGCACAGCGGGCGCGGCATGGTCGCCACGAACGCCATGGTTTCCCACGCCGACTGGTGTTTGGAGAGCAGCACCACCTGTTTGTTGGTGGCAACGGCCTCTTCGATGTGCTCCCAGCCCTGGTATTGCCAGCGGATGCCGACCATCCAGCGTGCCATCCAGATGGCGGATTTGGTCCAGCCCGAGACCATCCAGAAGCGGCGGTGCGGGTTCATGAACGGAAACACGATGAAGCAGGCCACCGCATAGATCGGCGTCCAGACGATCAGAAACAGCAGGTACAGCAGTGAGCGGATAAAAGTCATTGGGGGTGAGTTCAAGGGGCGCTGGGGGCACGCGCTGGCGTGCCGTGCGGCGCGGGGGACAGCAGCGCACGCGCAAACGCACGCAGGTCCTTGTGAATCTGGGTGCCCGGAGGCAGATTGCCGGCATCGCGGGTCTTGGTGCCCTTGCCGGTCAAGACGAGGTGCGGTACGGCGCCGACCTCCACGCCGGCTTGCAGGTCGCGCAGCGAATCGCCGACCACCGGCACGCCGGTCAGGTCGACATCGAAGCGGCGCGCGATCTCGACGAACATGCCGGCCTTGGGTTTGCGGCAGTCGCATGCATCGGCGGCGGTGTGCGGGCAGAAGAAGACGGCATCGACGCGCCCGCCGTAGGTGGCGAGCGCCTTGTACATCTTCTCGTGCATCGCATTGAGCGCGGCGGCTTCGAATAGACCGCGTCCGATGCCTGACTGGTTGGTCGCCACCACCACTTGGTAGCCAGCCTGGTTCAGCTCGGCGATCGCTTCCAGGCTGCCGTCGATGGGGATCCACTCATCGGGCGATTTGATGAACTGGTCGCTGTCGAGGTTGATCACGCCATCGCGGTCCAGGATCACCAGCTTGGGGATGTGGGGCATGTCAGGCTCCGGAGCACCAGGCTTAGGCGGCCAGCTTGGAGATGTCCGCCACGCGGTTCATCAGGCCGTGCAACTGGCCCAGCACTGCGAGGCGGTTGTCGCGCAGGGCAGTGTCGTCCGCCATCACCATCACGCCGTCGAAGAAGGTGTCGACCGCTTCGCGCAGGCCGGCCAGCGTCTTGAGCGCGGTAGTGAAGTCGCCGCGTGCGAAGGCATCGTGCACCTGCGGTTCAGCCGAGGCGACGGCGTCGTGCAGTGCGCGTTCGGCATCTTCCTTGAGCAGTTGCGGTTGCACCGCGCCGATGGCCACGTCCGTCTTCTTCAAGATGTTGGTGATGCGCTTGTTGGCGGCAGCCAGGGCTTCAGCCTGCGGCAGAGCGGCAAACGCGCGCACGGCTTCGAGGCGCGCGACGATGTCGTCCAGGCGCTGCGGGCGTTGGCTGACCACGGCTTCCACCTCGTTGGTGCTGTAGCCCTTGTCCTTCAGGTAGCCGCGCAGGCGGTCGTACAGGAAGTCGGTAATGGCGGCCAGGTCCGGCTTGACGGCTGCAATGCCATCGAAGCTGGCGGCGGCAATCTGCAGCGCGTCGTTGATCGTGAGCGTGAGCGGCTTCTCGATCAGCATGCGCAGGATGCCTAGCGCGTGGCGGCGCAGCGCGAACGGGTCTTTCTCGCCCGTGGGTTGCAGGCCGATGCCCCAGATGCCGACCAGCGTTTCCAGCTTGTCGGCCAGTGCCACCACGGTGCCGGTCGCGGTGCTGGGCAGCGCGTCGCCGGCAAAGCGCGGTTGGTAGTGCTCGGAGCAGGCCAGCGCCACGTCATCGGGTTCGCCGTCGTGGCGGGCGTAGTACGTGCCCATCGTGCCTTGCAGTTCGGGGAATTCGCCCACCATGTCGGTCAGCAAATCGGCCTTGGCGAGCAGCGCACCGCGCGAGGCATGGGTGCTATCCGCGCCCAGCTTTTCGGCGAGTTGGCCTGCAATCGCTTGCAGGCGCGATACCCGTTCAAGCTGCGTGCCGATCTTGTTGTGATAGACCACGCGCGAGAGCAGCGGTACGCGGTCGGCCAGCGGCTTCTTCTTGTCTTGCTCGAAGAAGAAGCGCGCATCCGCCAAGCGCGGGCGAACCACGCGCTCGTTGCCTTCGATGATGGCCTCGGGCGTGCCGGTGGCGATGTTCGAGACGATCAGGAAGCGGTTGCGCAGGTGGCCTTGGGCGTCGGTCAGCGCAAAGTACTTCTGATTGGTTTGCATGGTCAGGATCAGGCATTCCTGCGGCACAGCGAGGAACGCTTCCTCGAAGTGGCAGGGGTAGACCACGGGCCATTCGACGAGCGCGTTC